>LDZP01000084.1_pt1 | contig 102625 bp, 88 predicted proteins | sample 615351 | NCBI WGS metagenome assembly LDZP01 (sample SAMN03408296, study PRJNA278302) | terrestrial metagenome | isolation source: oil reservoir sample I1 | place: USA: Alaska, North Slope, Ivishak formation | collected 2013
TCGTGAACAACGTCCAGTTCAAGGACGGCGAACCCTTGACCGATCAGTCAGACAGGACTGCCGCCTGACCGGCCATACACAGAATTTGACAATAACTCGTGACTACCTGGTCGCCATCGCAAAGCACTGGCACTTTGTCATAGTCGGCAAATTCCAGCGCTTGTTTATCGAGAAACCGCCACGCCACGGTGGTGAATTCCAAACCTTTGTGGGCGAGCGCCATGCGTACCCGCCAGCAATAAGGTGAAAAGCGTAATTGTTCGTCTCGGCCACACAAGTCATAGAGCTTTAAAGCCATTAGTAGCGCCTTTTGGTAGAGAAAATGGTTGGTGAGATCGCTGGTGACACTTGTTAAAAAAGCGCTAAAAAAGCGGTGAATAACGGTGCCTGACGCATTTAGCGTACTCAGACAATGAGCTTAAGAAACTCACTGCGCAAGCGTCACTGAATGGGCACTGTCTATTAGTCTAATGGGCGCGCATGCTTAATTTTTCTTTATAATCATTATAAACACTTAAAAAACAGATAGTTAATCGATAAAAAGCGGTAAAAAAGCACTTACCCAGCAAACATTCAACTGGTAAGACCAATTTTCCAATGTAGTCATCTTGTTAGCCTGAACGTATCTTTCACCTACACCCGACTGGCGACACTATAACCAGACGGTAATTGCGGAGCATACCAAATCAATAACAAGGGGCAGTTCCTTCCATGAATGAAACGACACTTGCACTTCTGGCTTTTTTGCCGCTGTTGCTGGCCGGTATTTTGCTCATAGGGTTTAAAATACCTGCCAAAATAGCGATGCCTCTCGTCTTTTTGACAGCCGCCATTATTGGCTTAACCGCTTGGGATATGTCTTTTAGCCGCGTCGCGGCTTCAACTATTCAAGGCCTGATTCAAACTGCGGGTCTTTTATGGATCATCTTCGGTGCCATCTTGCTGCTTAACACGCTTAAGCATTCCGGTGGTATTACCGCTATCCGTAACGGCTTTTCAGATATTAGCCCAGACCGCCGCGTACAAGCATTGATTGTAGCGTGGCTGTTTGGCTGCTTTATCGAAGGCGCTTCGGGCTTCGGTACGCCCGCCGCGGTGGCGGCACCGCTGATGGTGGCGTTAGGTTTCCCGGCGCTTGCGGCGGTGGTGGTCGGCATGATGATTCAGTCAACGCCGGTTTCCTTCGGTGCAGTGGGCACGCCTATTGTGGTCGGGGTCGGTAGCGGCTTGGATCGTGCGGGCATCACCACGGAACTTGAGTCGGTTGGCTCTAGCTGGGATGTGTTTTTCCAGCTAATCACCAGCGAAGTGGCGATTACGCACGGCATTGTGGGTATTTTAATGCCGCTGATTCTGGTCACTGTGATGGTGCGCTTCTTTGGTGCCAATAAATCGTGGAAAGAAGGTCTGTCGATTACGCCTTTCGCTATTTTTACCGGCATTGCCTTCTCGGTACCTTACATGCTGGTAGGCGTTCTGTTGGGGCCTGAATTCCCCTCTATGATTGGTGCCATGGTGGGCTTGGCCATTGTTGTACCGGCCGCCAAACGTGGTTTCCTGCTACCGAAAGACACGTGGGATTTCCCCGAAGAAAGTTCATGGCCTGACGAGTGGATCGGCAACCTGAAGATCAAGCTGGATGATGTGGCGGGTAAAGCACCTATGTCCACCTTCAAAGGCTGGATCCCCTATGTGCTGCTGGCCCTGTTCCTGGTGGCTTCACGCACTATCGAACCACTACGCGCTGCGCTGACGTCTATCAACCTCAGCTGGACGAATATTCTTGGTGAGGCGGGCGTTAGCGGCGGCGTGCAGCCGCTGTATCTGCCGGGCGGTATCATTCTGGCCGTGGTCATTGTTACCTACTTCTTGCACCGTATGAACCCACAAAAAATCAGTGCAGCGGTGTCGGAATCCACCAAAACGATTTTTGGTGCGGGTTTCGTGTTGATCTTTACCGTGCCGATGGTACGCATATTGATCAACTCAGGCGTTAACGGCGCGGACCTTGTCTCAATGCCGGTGATGATGGCGCAAGCGGTGGCCGACAGCGTTGGCGGCATCTACCCTCTGTTTGCACCAGCAGTAGGTGCAATGGGTGCCTTTATTGCGGGGTCCAATACGGTGTCTAACCTGATGCTGGCAGAGTTCCAGTTCAGCGTTGCCCAGACGCTAGGCCTCTCCACGGCCATGATGGTCGCACTTCAAGCAGTGGGCGCGGCGGCAGGTAATATGATTGCCATTCACAACGTGGTGGCGGCCTCGGCAACGGTGGGGCTGTTAGGCCGTGAAGGCGCGACAATCCGTAAGACGATTCTGCCAACGATCTACTATCTTGTCTTTACCGGTATTATCGCGATGGTGGCGTTCTATGTGATTGGGGTAACCGACCCGCTGATGTAAAGGGAGTCGTTTTCTCAGTGTCATCACCTGCTGGGTAGCCCTAGGGCTACCCAGCACTGCATCAAACGATCCAGCCGCGTAAACCCTCCTCATCCACAGGAGTTACCGTCAACTACCTCTCCCTGAAGGGAGAGGCTTGTGACAACAAGCCCGGTTGACCAGGGAGAGCGGTAGCCAACCCGCTACGTTGATAACAGGTCGTTAAAACTCACCGGCAAGTGCTTCCTCAGCTTGCCGCTCTGAAAGGTTAGGATCATGCTGGCGCAAGGTAAAACGCCGAAGGTTCTAACCGCTGCCACAAGGCAGGAGCCGGTTATCGACCTTCCCGAGGGGAGATGGGGCGCAAGCCCCGCGACACAAGACCCGTAAGGGTATTCACACAGGAGAAAATCGCATGGCGGTTTTCGTAATGGGAAAGAATCAGCAGCCGCTGATGCCGTGCAGTGAAAAACGCGCTCGGTTGCTGCTACAGCGCGGGCGTGCCGTGGCGCATAAGCGTTACCCGTTCACGATTCGGCTGAAAGATCGGGTTGGCGGAAACACGCAGCCGCTACGCCTCGGCATCGACCCCGGCAGCAGGATTACCGGGCTGGCGCTGATACGTGAATCGGTCGGTGAACAGCGGCATGTGCTGCGTCTGTTTGAGCTGGCGCATCGGGGCTTTCAGATCAAAAAAGCGCTGGAACAGCGTGCCGCCTTTCGGCGTCGTCGCCGGTCGAAGAATCTGCGCTACCGCGCCCCGCGCTTTAACAACCGCACCAAGCCCAAAGGTTGGCTGGCACCCAGCTTGCAACATCGCGTTGACACCGTGATGGCCTGGGTAAATCGGCTCAGTCGCTTGGCACCGATCACCGCCATCAGCCAGGAGTTGGTGCGCTTTGACACGCAGAAGCTGGAAAACCCAGAGATCAGCGGCATCGAATACCAGCAGGGTACCCTGCTAGGCTACGAGGTGCGCGAATACTTGCTGGAAAAATGGGGGCGTGAGTGTGCTTACTGCGGCGATACAGACACACCTCTTGAAATCGAGCATGTGGTGCCACGCTCACGCGGCGGTACTAACCGCGTCAGCAACTTAGCGCTGAGTTGCCATCCCTGCAATCAGGCCAAGGACAACGGCACGCTGGACGACTTCTTTGCTACCGACAAAGGGCTGAAAAAACGACTGAAAACCAATGGCCACACCGCTGACGCTCGTTTAGAACGCGTACAGCGCCAGCTCAAGCAGCCGTTGCGCGATGCCAGTGCGGTCAATGCCACGCGCTGGGCGCTATTTAATGCCCTCAAAGCGACTGGCTTGCCGGTGGCTGTCAGCAGCGGGGGGCGCACCAAATACAACCGGCAGCGACTGGGCATTCCTAAAACCCATGCCCTAGACGCTGCCTGTGTCGGTGCGTTTGACATGCTGCACGATTGGGCGGTGCCGACATTAACCATTAAGGCGATGGGGCGTGGCAGCTATCAGCGCACGCGCCTGACCCAATACGGGTTTCCGCGTGGCTATTTAATGCGGCAAAAGCAGGTACACGGCTTTCAGACCGGCGACATGGTGAAAGCCGTGGTGCCGACCGGCAAGAAAGCAGGCACCCATATGGGACGTGTCGCGGTGCGTAAAACCGGCAGTTTCAACATCCAGACCGAGCAGGGTACCGTGCAAGGCATCTCGCACAAACACTGCACCGTCATCCAGCGCGGTGATGGCTACGGCTATCACTTACACCCTTCACCAACCTAACAGGAGGAGCGGGACAGGCGGTGGCGTGATCCACGTCGCCCTGCGGGCGACGCGCTATTCCTCCCGGCACTAGAAGTACCGGGTATCCCGCGCAAAATCTGATGAATATCCTCTTTGATGAGCGCCTAGACGGCGACATTACTCGTCGTGATAAAACCGAGGTTTTAACCGACTTGCAGCAAGCCGTGCCTGAGATGACGCTGCTGCATCGCGAGGAAGACCTGCGCCCTTTTGAGTGCGACGGGCTGGCGGCCTATCGCGTGCTGCCGATGCTGGTGGCGCTGCCTGAAACGCTGCAACAGGTTGAAGGGCTACTCAAGCGCTGCCACGCACTAGGTGTGCCCGTGGTCACCCGCGGCGCAGGCACCGGGCTTTCTGGCGGCGCACTGCCGTTGGAACATGGCGTGCTGCTGGTGATGTCGCGCTTTAATCAGATTCTGAAGGTCGACCCTGATGCCCGCTTAGCACGCGTTCAGCCCGGTGTACGCAACCTGGCGATTTCCGAAGCCGCGGCACCTTACGGGCTTTATTATGCGCCCGACCCCTCGTCGCAAATTGCCTGCTCGATCGGCGGCAACGTGGCTGAAAACGCCGGTGGCGTGCACTGCTTAAAATATGGCCTTACTGTGCATAACGTCATGCGCGTTGATGTGCTCACCATTGAAGGCGAGCATATGACGCTGGGCGCGGAATCACTCGATGCGCCAGGCTTTGACCTATTAGCGCTGATGAACGGCTCAGAAGGCATGCTGGGTGTGGTCACGGAGATCACCGTCAAGCTGCTACCTAAGCCGGAAACCGCCAAAGTGTTGATGGCAAGTTTTGACGATATCGAAAAAGCCGGTCGCGCCGTCGGCGATATCATTGCAGCGGGCATTATTCCTGGCGGCCTGGAAATGATGGATAAACTCGCCATCAAAGCCGCTGAAGATTTTATCAAAGCAGGCTACCCCGTTGATGCAGAAGCGATTCTGCTCTGCGAGCTGGATGGCGTTGAAGCCGATGTAGACGACGACTGCGAAACCGTGCGCCGAGTGTTAGAAAAAGCCGGCGCGACGGATATTCAGCAGGCTCGCGATGAGGCTGAGCACGCCAAGTTCTGGGCGGGGCGCAAAAACGCCTTCCCCGCCGTGGGGCGTATGTCGCCTGATTATTACTGTATGGATGGCACCATTCCGCGCCGCGAACTTCCCCGTGTATTAAAAGGCATTGCCGCGCTTTCTGAACAGAGCGGTTTAGCCGTGGCCAATGTGTTCCACGCCGGCGACGGCAATATGCACCCGCTGATTCTGTTTGATGCCAATAAAGAAGGCGAGCTTGCGCTTGCCGAAGAGGTGGGCGGCAAGATTCTTGAGCTGTGCGTCGCTGCGGGCGGTTCGATCACCGGTGAGCATGGCGTTGGGCGCGAAAAAATTAATCAAATGTGCAGCCAGTTCCAGCCGGACGAAATCAGTGTGTTCCACGCCTTGAAAGCCGCCTTTGATCCACAGCGTCTTCTCAACCCAGGCAAGAACATTCCAACGCTGGCACGCTGTGCGGAGTTTGGCGCCATGCACGTGCATAACAACGAATTACCGCACCCGGAACTGCCGCGCTTCTAGGGCGGCGCCTAGTTTTCATATCACTAGGGAAATAATCACTAGGTAAATAATCATTAGGAATCACTATGACCGAACTAGCGATTAACGCTGCCGACCGGGATATCGCTGAAGAATTGTGCGAACAGGTGCGCAGCGCGTATGACGCACGCACTCCGCTACGCATTGTGGGCGGCGATACACGCGCTTTTTATGGCCGCCCGGTGGAAGGCCAAGCGCTGCAGTTAGCCGAACACAGCGGGATAGTGTCTTACGACCCGGTTGAGCTTGTCGTCACTGCGCGTGCAGGCACGCGTTTAAGTGCACTCAACGCCGCATTGGCTGAACATCATCAGATGTTAGCGTTTGAGCCGCCCATGTTTGGCGAGAACAGTACGATTGGCGGCGCTGTCGCCACCGGCCTTTCCGGCCCGCGCCGCCCCTGGGTGGGTGCTGCGCGTGACTTTGTGCTCGGCACGCGGGTGATCACCCAGGAAGGCAAGCTGTTACGCTTTGGCGGCGAAGTGATGAAAAATGTCGCCGGTTACGATCTATCGCGCTTAATGGCCGGTGCTCAGGGTACGCTTGGCGTGTTGACCGATATCTCCTTTAAAGTGCTGCCTATTCCCACGGCCACACACAGCCTGCGCTTAACCATTGGGCTGGATGAAGCGTTGAAAAAGCTTGCCGAGCTAGGCCGCAAGCCGCTGCCGATTACCGCGGCTGCTTGGCATCACGGCGAATTATTTCTGCGCTTGGAAGGGGGCAAAAGCTCCGTTAGCGCGACCCAGGCAAGCCTAGGCGGCGAGCCGCTTGATGCCAGCTTCTGGCGCGAGCTGCGCGACCACACTCACGCCTTTTTCGCCTGTAACGACGGCCAGGCACTATGGCGGCTTTCGCTGCCGCCCAACACGGCTCCACTGGCGCTGGATATACCCGAAAGCGATATTTTCTACGACTGGGGCGGTAGCCAACGCTGGGTAAAAACCGCTGTGGATGCCGACACACTGCGCGCCGCTTGCGCAGCAGCAGGGGGGCACGCCACCTGCTACACGCCCCATGCTCAGGGCGGTGCCGCCGAGCCCTTCACACCACTTAACTCGGTAGTGGAAAAATATCATCGTAACCTGAAGGCGGAGCTGGATGCCCATGGCATATTTAACCCCGGTCGTCTTTATGCGGCGTTTTAATCAGGAGAGCTGACATGCAGACGCACTTTACCGACGCCGACCGTCAGAAGCCGCATATTCAAGAAGCAGAGCGCATTTTGCGCACCTGCGTACACTGCGGATTCTGCAATGCCACCTGCCCGACTTACCAGCTGTTGGGCGATGAGCGCGATGGCCCACGCGGGCGCATCTATTTAATGAAAGAGCTGCTTGAGAGCCGCGATAACGATGACCAGGTCACCGAAGAGACGCGCCTGCACCTTGACCGCTGCCTAACGTGCCGCAGCTGTGAAACCACCTGCCCTTCCGGCGTGGAGTACCACAAGCTGCTAGATATTGGCCGCGCGGAAATTGACCGCCGCGTGCCTCGCCCCGCGGCTGAACGCGCCCAACGTTACGCACTGCGTAAAATGCTGGTCGACCCCAAGCGCTTTCAAGCCTTGCTGAAACTGGGGCAAACTTTCAAACCGTTGGTGCCCGGCAAACTGCGCAGCAAAATGCCACCCGCGCCGGTCGATGCGGGCAAGCGCCCTGATAGCCAACGCCACTCCCGTAAGGTTTTGATATTAGAAGGCTGCGTACAGCCGGGGCTTTCCCCCAACACCAATGCTGCCACCGCCCGCCTGCTTGACCGCTTGGGCATTAGCGTGACGCCGATTAGCGAAGCAGGCTGCTGTGGTGCCATTGATTTCCACCTCAATGCCCAAGATGCCGGCCGTGCGCGTATGCGCGCCAATATTGATGCTTGGTGGCCGCACATTGAACAAGGCGCGGAAGCGATCGTGCAAACCGCTAGCGGCTGCGGCGCTTTTGTTAAAGAGTATGGCGACATGCTCAAAGATGACCCTGACTACGCCGTTAAGGCACAAAAAGTCAGCGCTCTGGCAAAAGATATTGTCGAGATTCTGCGCGACGAGCCGCTAGAGGCGTTAACCATCAACGCAACCAAACGACTGGCGTTCCACTGCCCCTGCACGCTGCAGCACGCCCAACAGCTGAACGGCGCGGTTGAAAGCGTACTCAGCAAGCTCGGTTTTGCGTTAACTCCAGTTCAGAATGCTCATCTTTGCTGCGGCTCGGCGGGCACCTATTCAATCACCCAGCCTGAACTTGCCACTCAGCTGCGCGACAACAAGCTCGATGCGCTGGAAGCAGGTAACCCAGAGGTTATCGTGACTGCTAATATCGGCTGCCAAACGCACTTGGCAGGCGCTAACCGCACGCCGGTACGCCACTGGGTAGAAATTGTCGATGCCGCCCTGACGTAAGCACTGCTCTTATAGTGAGCCTTGTAGTGAGCCGTGTTGTTTTATGTTGTATCGCGTCGCGCCGCTTATTGGCGGCGCGACACCCCACCCTTCCCTAAGCCCTAACGTAAAAAAGGATCTAACCATGCAAACGAAAGCCATTCTTGGGCAAGCCGATGTGATTAATGTGCTCGATGCCGCGCAGAAAGAAGCTGACAGCAACGGCTGGCCGGTGACGATTGCAGTGACTGACGACGGCGGCCACCTGCTGGCGCTACGCCGTTTAGATGGTGCCGCCCCTTTCAGTGCCGACGTTGCTACGCAAAAAGCGCGCAGCGCAGCGCTTGGCCGTAAAGAAACGCAAGTGTTTGAAGAAATGATCAACGGTGGCCGCACAGCGTTTATTTCTGCGCCGCTGCAGGGTCTGTTATCAGGCGGCGTGCCAATTATAGTTGACGGCCATGTAGTGGGCGCTGTGGGTATTTCTGGCGTAAAACCCGATCAGGACGTGCAGATTGCTAAAGCAGGCGTTAGCGCTGTTGCTTAAGGCCTGAGCTGGCGAGAGCAAGCGTGCAGTTTAGGCTGCACGCAATAAAAAAGCCCGGATCAGTGATCCGGGCTTTTTTGAATTCGTTCGGCTTATGCCGATATGTCCATTACAGCTACAGCAAATATTGATAATATCAGTAATTTACTACATACAAGCTAGTTCTTAACTACTTTTACAAGTTCTTAACTATTTATACATGTTCTTAACTACTTATGAGTGCTTAATGGCGGACCGGACGAGACTCGAACTCGCGACCTCCGGCGTGACAGGCCGGCATTCTAACCAACTGAACTACCGGTCCACATCAAGGCACTAAAACCATTTAATTACACAAGTGCTTTTAAATGGTGGGCGGTACTGGGTTCGAACCAGTGACCCCCAGCTTGTAAGGCTGGTGCTCTCCCAACTGAGCTAACCGCCCAAAATATTTAGGTAACAAATACCCAATATTTTAACTTCTTGCGTTATCGTGGCGGACCGGACGAGACTCGAACTCGCGACCTCCGGCGTGACAGGCCGGCATTCTAACCAACTGAACTACCGGTCCACATACGACAACTAAGAACAATAAAAACTGATGATGGCGGACCGGACGAGACTCGAACTCGCGACCTCCGGCGTGACAGGCCGGCATTCTAACCAACTGAACTACCGGTCCACTACTGCATCAATTAGTACTGCTTTACGCTTCCAGTCACCATTTGAATGGTGGGTGGTACTGGGTTCGAACCAGTGACCCCCAGCTTGTAAGGCTGGTGCTCTCCCAACTGAGCTAACCACCCGTCTGGTCACGTGGCGCTGCATTCTACAGAAGCCTGACTGGATGTCAATACATCGTGTTTAAATCTTTTAATTCAAACCAATACGTTGCTCACCCTGCCGCTACCGTGTGGTGAGCGCGGACGAAGGATGCCGCAATCTGGGTGGCCTCGTCAATCAAAACCGTTTGATTCAGCCCAGAAAAACGCCGTGGCTTGAAATCGTGATCGCCATCTTTAAGCCAGGCAAGCTGTGCATTAGCGGGCAGCGTATAGCCAGCTACCTCGTCACGGGAACCAAACGGGTCGCGTTCGCCCTGCAGAATCAGCATAGGGCAATCAATCGCGGGCCAGTGGTCAAGGCGCAGCTTATGAGGCGCTTTGGTGGGGTGAAACGGGTAGCCTGCCACCACCACACCGGGTACCGCGCGAATAAACGGCTGTTCACTGGCAAATTGAGCACTGGCAAACAAGGTCGCTACACGGCCACCCATTGATTTACCACCGACCCACAGCGGCATGACAGAAAGCGCGCTTAGTAACGCGTACCACTCGCAAAACTGAGCAAGCGTGTGGGCAATGGGCGGCGGCGGGCGGCGCTTGCCGGTTTCCTGTATCTGCTGCATATAAGGAAAATCGATACATAGAACCTGAACCCCGCGGCCAGCCAGAGAGGTGACAAATTGACGCATGAAAGGGGAGTGATGACCGGCACCCGCTCCATGAGCAAACAGCAAGCGGCCTTGCTTAGCCTCACCAAAAACCGCTAGCGGCCCCATGCCCTGCACCAGGAAACACCCATTTGGCTGGTGCTTAAGCGCGGTTTTTAATGCCTCAGGCGACACCTCGATATATCCAGACAAAGCGTAATTCGACACTCACCGCTCCTGATAATTCAGTCTTTAACCAATTGGTGTGTTCAGGTTAAGCCTCTGCTGCGCTAGAATCTTGGTCGGATCTTGACCTGCATCATCAAGCGGGTGGCCGCACCCGTGCAAGATGCCACGGGTTACCCCCTAACCGCGTTCGATGGGAACATGATATGAGCACAGCATTTGAACACCCGACCTACAACTACAAGGTGGTTCGGCAGTTCGCGATTATGACCGTTGTGTGGGGCATCGTAGGAATGACACTAGGTGTCATTCTCGCCTCGCAACTGGTTTGGCCGCAACTGAATCTTGGCCTACCTTGGACTAGCTTTGGGCGCCTGCGTCCATTACACACTAACGCCGTTATTTTCGCCTTTGGCGGTTCGGCGCTTTTTGCCACGTCTTACTACGTTGTGCAGCGCACCTGTCAGACACGGCTTTTCTCTGACAAGTTGGCGGCTTTTACGTTCTGGGGCTGGCAAGCAGTCATTATCTCAGCAGTTGTGACGCTACCTATGGGTCACACCACGACCAAAGAGTACGCTGAGCTGGAGTGGCCGATTAATATTTTGCTCGCGATCGTATGGATCAGCTATGCCATCGTGTTCCTAATGACGATTAAAAAGCGCACCACGTCGCACATTTATGTGGCGAACTGGTTCTACGCCGCGTTTATTTTGACCATTGCGGTGCTGCACATCGTCAATAACGCGGCTATTCCCGTGACACCGATGTACTCCACCTCGATTTACGCCGGCGCTGTGGATGCCATGGTGCAGTGGTGGTATGGCCACAACGCGGTAGGTTTCTTCCTGACGGCTGGCTTCTTAGGAATGATGTACTACTTCGTTCCTAAGCAGGCAGAGCGCCCGATTTACTCTTATCGTCTGTCAATCGTCCACTTCTGGGCGTTGATCATGATCTACATGTGGGCAGGTCCTCACCACCTGCACTACACAGCACTGCCTAACTGGGCACAGTCGCTAGGCATGGTCATGTCCATCATCCTGCTGGCACCTTCCTGGGGCGGCATGATCAACGGCATGATGACGCTGTCAGGCGCGTGGCATAAGCTTCGCACCGATCCCACGCTGCGCTTCCTGGTGGTTGCCTTGTCCTTCTACGGCATGTCCACTTTCGAAGGCCCGATGATGGCTATCAAAACCGTCAACGCGCTGTCGCATTACACCGACTGGACCATCGGCCACGTTCACTCCGGCGCACTTGGCTGGGTAGCGATGATCACCATCGGCTCCATGTACCACTTGATTCCACGCGTTTTCGGGCGCACCGAGATGTACTCCATCAATATGATTGCCGTGCATTTCTGGTTGGCAACGATTGGCACCGTGCTGTACATCGCCTCCATGTGGGTTAACGGCATTCTTCAAGGCCTAATGTGGCGTGCTATCAACCCTGACGGCACCTTGATGTACACCTTCGTTGAATCCGTTGAAGCTAGTGCACCGGGCTACTTTGTACGCCTAATCGGCGGCCTCTTCTGGGTCACCGGTATGCTGATCATGGCGTTCAACGTTTACATGACGGTCAAACGTCGTGAGGCCATCAGCCATCCAGCGCCGCAAGCCGCTTAAACCGGGGAAGTTGAGACCAATGAAACACGAGATTGTTGAAAAGAACGTTGGCCTACTTGCTGTGTTGATCCTGGTTGTGATCAGTTTCGGCGGGTTGGCTGAGGTTGTCCCACTGTTTTTCCAGAAGCAGACCACCGAGCCGGTTGAAGGGTTAGAGCCTCTATCTGCGCTAGAGCTGGAAGGCCGGGATATCTACCGCCGCGAAGGCTGCGTGGGCTGTCACTCACAAATGGTGCGCCCTTTCCGCGCGGAAACCGAGCGCTATGGCCACTACAATGTGGCCGGCGAGCAGGTTTACGAGCATAACTTCCTGTGGGGTTCCAAGCGTACCGGGCCAGACCTGGCACGCGTTGGCGGCCGCTATAGTGACGACTGGCACCGCGCGCACATGTACAACCCGCGTGATGTGGTTCCCGAGTCTATTATGCCCGCTTACCCCTGGCTGTTTGAAAACACCCTCGACGGTGAAGCCACGCCCAACAAGATGCGCACACTGCGTCAGTTAGGCGTGCCGTATACCGACGAAGATATCGCCAACGCCACTGCAGATGTACGCGGCACCCAGGAAATTACCGCCTTGGTCGCTTACCTGCAGCAGCTCGGAACCGTGCTCGAAGGCACTCGTTAAGTTATGGATACGGGAACTTTTCGCGGCCTCATCACGCTGATCTTGATTATTGCGTTTATCGGTATCGCCCTCTGGGCATACTCAAAACGACGTAAACCAGATTTCGACGAAGCGGCTAATTTGCCCTTTGCCGACGATGATGAGCAACCGACCAGTGATAAGCGCGCTTTGCGTGAACGCGACAGCGAAGCGGATTCCCGCAAAGACAGGGGAGATAAGAAGTTATGAATAATTTATGGGGTGACTCCCTATCCGGCTTCTGGAGCGCCTGGATCATTATCATTACGCTTGGCACGATTGCGCTAAGCGTCTGGATACTGCTTGCCAACCGCCGCACCGATAAAACGCCTGATGCTGAAGGCAACGTGGAAACAACAGGCCACGCTGCAGACGGCATCGAAGAGTATGACAACCCGCTGCCCAAATGGTGGTTCCAGCTATTCGTCCTGACGGTAGTGTTTGCCTTAGGTTACCTCGTTCTTTACCCAGGCCTGGGTAACTACGCGGGCATACTGGGCTGGTCGCAAGAGGGGCAATGGGAAGAAGAAGTCGCCCAGGCTGAAGAGCGCTTCACACCGATCTTTGCCCAATATCAGGAAGTACCTATTCCTGAGCTTGCCGAAGACCCAGAAGCAATGCAGGTTGCCGAGCGCATTTACCAGAACAACTGTGCGGTGTGCCACGGTTCCAATGCTCAGGGCGGCTACGGCTTCCCCAACCTGACCGACGACGACTGGCTATACGGCGGTGAGCCGGAAAATATTTTGGCCACCCTGAACAATGGCCGTAACGGTCTGATGCCTTCCTGGCAGCAGCTGGGTGCCAGCAATATTGAAAACCTCACTCAGTATGTTCTCTCGCTTTCTGAGCAAGAGCATGACGAAGCGCTAGCCGAACAGGGCGAAAGCACCTTCCTCGCTGTTTGTGCTGCCTGCCACGGCCCCACCGGCACCGGTAACACAGCACTTGGCGCGCCGAATTTGACCAATGATGTTTGGCTCTACCTAGCGCCGGGGCAAAGCATCGCTGATTCTATCCGGCAAACGCTGCGCAATGGCCGCAACGGTCATATGCCTGCGCAGGCGGCTTATATTGGTGAAGAGCGTGTTCACCTAGTGGCTGCTTACGTGTATAGCCTGCGTTTAGCGGACTGATTTAGCGCTGCAAGATAGCGATAAATTTCAGCAACGCTAGCCAAGAAGGGTGCGGCCCCAAGCCGCACCCTTTCTTTATACTCAAACCGATACACTATTGCTCAACCCGATACACTATTACTCAATCCGACATACTATGAGCCGTGCACCTAGACCAGCCATGCACTTAGCGTATCTAAGCAACTCATTTAAATAAACAACCCGTTTGAACAAGCAGCTCGTTTGATTAAGCATATCGCTTAAATTGAGCATACAGTCTGATTAAGCACCCAGGTGCAATCTCTCCTGCCTTCTGAGCCGGGAATACCGCCATGGAAAAAATACCGAGCCAAGACGTCACACCGAACCCGGTGGGGCATCATACCCCCCCACGAGAAACGGTCAGCCAGGAAATGTACGCCAAGCGGCGGCACATTTATGTGCGTGAAATAAAAGGGGTTTTCCAGAAACTGCGCCGCAGCGCCAATTGGGCATTAATGCTGCTGTTTTTTCTATTGCCATGGATCAACATCGGTGACCGGCCGTTAATTCTGTTCGACTTGCCCAACCGTGAATTCCATATCTTTACCGCCACGTTTTACCCACAAGAGTTCATATTGCTCTCGTGGCTACTGATCATCTGCGCTTTTGGGCTGTTTTTTATTACCGTCTTTGCTGGACGGGTATGGTGCGGCTACACCTGCCCGCAAAGCGTTTGGACTTTTCTGTTTATCTGGCTTGAGCACCGTATTGAAGGCTCGCGCAATCGGCGCATTAAGCTCGACAACCAGCCAATGACCACTGAAAAAGCGCTGCGTAAGGGTGCCAAGCATACCGCCTGGCTACTGATTGCCTTGGCAACCGGCATTACCTTCGTGGGCTATTTCACGCCCATTCGCAACTTAGTGGTGGAACTGCCCACGCTTGAAGCCCACGGCTGGTCTTATTTCTGGGTTGGCTTTTTCTTAGTGTTTACCTACCTAAATGCCGGCTGGCTGCGCGAGCAGGTGTGCATTTACATGTGCCCCTACGCACGTTTTCAATCCGTTATGTTTGACCGCGACACGCTGATTGTCTCTTACGACGAGACTCGCGGCGAACCTCGCGGGCATCGCAAAAAAGGGCTTAGCCACACACAGGCTCGTGAAGCGGGTTATGGCGACTGTATCGATTGTGATCTGTGCGTGCAGGTCTGCCCCACCGGCATCGACATCCGCGACGGCTTGCAATATGAATGCATCACTTGCGCTGCGTGTATCGACGCCTGCGACAGCGTGATGGATAAAATGGGCTACCCACGAGGCTTGGTGCGCTACACCACCGAAAACGCTCTTGAGGGCAAAAAGAGCCACCTGCTGCGCCCACGCCTGCTAGGTTACTTCGCCGCTTTGGTACTGATGATGGGCACCTTTGCCTGGGCCATTAACGACCGCATGCCGCTCAACTTTGATGCCGAACGCGAACGCACCCAGCTCTATCAAATGACCCGTGATGGTCAAATTAGCAACGTCTATAGCCTAACGATCCGCAACTTGGATGATCGGGACCACACTTACCAGTTAAGCGTTACTGGTTTGCCTAGCCTAACTCTCGATAGCAGTACGATTAACGTACCCGCCGGCGAGTCGCGCTTTGAAGCCGTTACCGTGACCGCCGACCCTGACGACTTACAGCAGCCCAGCCACCCCATTGTGTTCACTTTGCAGGCTCAGCAAGATGCGGATATTCGCCTTGAGCGCGAGACTAGCTTCCTGGGCAATATTAGGAGATAACGATTATGTCACCCCCCTTGTCACCCACTGAAGTTAAGGTAACCCCGTGGTACAAGCAGTTTTGGCCGTGGTTTTTAATTGGCATTCTGTTTTCTTCGATTATTGTCAGCTCCACCTTTGCGGTAATGTCGGTGAAAAGCTTCGACGGCATGGTGGTGCAGGAAGATTATTACGAGCACGGCAAAGCCATTAACATGGTGCTTGCCAAGCAGGAGCAGGCACGCGAGCTGAACTTGAGTGCAGAGCTGCGTCTTGATCCGCTGACCAGCGATTTTGTGGTTGATTTAAGCGGCGATGCGCGCCCCGACGCGCTCTATCTCGACCTCATCTTCCCCACCGAGGATGATCGTGACCAATCCTTCGTACTTGAGCATGTGCGTGACGGCCGCTATATCACTCAAGGCCCTGATAATTTGCGTTACCGCTGGTATCTGCAGATTCAGCCTGCCCTAGAAGATGCCGACTGGCGCCTCACAGGCGAGGCAACATTCCCCAGTGAACGCAGCGTTGCGCTACTACCAGGAGGACGTACAGAAAGCGAATGAGCATCACCGCACCTGACTCCACCTGCTACCACTGCGGTAATCCGGTGCCCGCTAGCGCGCCCTGGACCATCACGCTAGATGAACACACCCACCCGCTTTGCTGCCCAGGCTGCGAAGCGGTGGCGCATGCCATCGTTGACGGGGGCTTAGAGAGTTACTACCGCTACCGAACCGAGCTACCCGAACGCCCGGATGAACGCCAGGCTGCCAAGGCCGACACCTGGACGGTATTTGACGACCCCGGCCTACAAGCCCAGTTCGTTCACCCCGACGGCGATGATGGCAACGTAAAAGCCACTCTCGCCATTGAAGGCATTACCTGCGCTGCCTGCGCCTGGCTGATCGAACATCGCTTAAATGCCTTGCCGGGCATCACCTCCAGCGCGGTGAATTTAACCCATCATCGCCTGCGAGTGAGTTGGGACCCGCAACAGCTTAAACTCTCCCAGCTACTGGCTGAGCTGACAGCAATTGGCTACGACGCCCAGCCTTATGAGCCCGATCTAGCCCAAGCGCGCCTGCAGCATGAAGAGCGCATGAACGTGCGGCGGCTAATTATTGCCGCGGTCGGCATGATGCAGGTGATGATGTTCTCAATCCCTATTTATGTCTCCGGCCCCGGTGAAATGAGCGACGACTTCTATGCGCTTTTTCACTGGCTCTCCTTTGCACTGGCAACGCCGGTGGTGTTTTTCTCTGCCCAGCCGTTTTTCCGCAACGCCCTGCGCGACCTACGCACGGGGGTGCTGGGCATGGATGTGCCCGTGTCACTAGCCATTGGCGGTGCCTACCTGGCCAGCAGCTATACAGTGCTGTTTGGCGTTGGGGAGGTCTATTTCGACTCAGTGGCGATGTTCACCTTCTTTTTGCTGTTTGGGCGCTATGTGGAAGGTCGCGCCAGACGCCGCAACGGGCATAGCGGCAACGCGCTGAGCGGGGTACTGCCTATCTCTGCCACGCGATTGGAAAGCGACGGCAGCGAACGGATTCTACCCGCCAGCGAACTCGCCACAGGCGACCGTGTATTGATCAAACCTGGCCACGGCGTGCCTGCTGATGGCGTGATTGAAGAGGGCGAATCAAGCCTTGATGAATCAATGCTCACCGGTGAATACCTCCCGGTGACTCGCCGCGTCGGCGACAGCATTACTGGCGGCAGCCAAAACATGGAAAACCCCTTGGTAATCAGGGTTACCCATGCAGGGCGCGATGCCCGAGTAGCGGGTATTGTCGACCTTACCGACCGCGCTTTTGCCAGCCGCCCGCGGCTGGCCCAGATGGCGGCTCGCATGGCGCACTTATTTGTACTGCGCCTGTTATTAGTAACCGCCTGCGTGGCGGCCGTCTGGTGGTTTATTGACCCATCCCGCATGCTCTGGGTATTGCTTTCGGTGCTGGTGGTTACCTGCCCCTGCGCGTTGGCGCTTGCAACGCCGGCGGCATTAACGGCAGGTCACGGCCAGCTGCGTAAACGCGGCGTCTTGATTACCCGCGCTGACGCCATCGAGTCGCTTTCCAACGTCACCCGAGTGATCTTTGATAAAACCGGCACGCTAACCCGCGGCGAAATGCACCTCACGCAAACCCAGCCACTAGGCGAACTTTCTGCCCAACGTGCCCAGGCGATTGCGGCTGCCTTAGAAGCCCACTCAGAGCACCCTATCGCCCGCGCCTTTCGCCCGTTCCGGGATGCTACGCTGCAGGCTAGAGATATCCATAGCCACACTGGGCAAGGACTTGAAGGCACCTTAAACGGTGCCCGCTGGCGATTGGGCAAGCCCGAATTTGCGATGGGTAACGCGCTGGACAGCGCCGCTGATGAACCTATCGCAGCGCCTGCCAAGGGCCAGTGGCTGCTGCTTAGCGAAAACGGCGCGCCCCGCGCGTGGTTTGGGTTACACGATGGCGTGCGTGATGATGCTGCTGACACCATCGCCGCGCTGCAAGCCAAAGGGTTAACTGTGGAGCTGCTTTCTGGCGATACCGCCGATGCAGTGGAAACCCTGGCCAATCAGCTCAACATCACCATTTGGCATGCCGGCACCAGCCCGGAAGGAAAATTGGCGCGGCTGCGTGAGTTACAGGCCGCGGGCGAAACCGTGGTGATGATTGGCGACGGCATTAACGACGTACCCGTGTTAGCCGGTGCCGATGTGGCGATTGCCATGAATGGCGCGACCGATTTAGCCCGCACCCGCGCTGACGCGGTACTGCTCAGCCCACGCCTGATGCGGGTGTATGAAGCCATTGAGATTTCACGCGCGACGAGGCGTATCATGCGTCAGAATATGACCTGGTCAGTATGCTATAACTTTTCGGCGCTGCCGCTGGCAGCCATGGGCTGGGTGCCCCCTTGGCTAGCCGCCATCGGCATGTCACTCAGCTCACTGGTGGTCGTTGGTAACGCCTTACGACTTTCCCGCTGGCGTGACCAACCGGCGACATCACCAAGCGCTCCACGACCGGTGACCGTATGACGATTCTGTATCTGCTGATTCCACTCTCGCTGATTTTACTAGGCCTCGCTGTCTGGGCATTTTTCTGGGCAGTAAAAAATGATCAGTTTGACGACTTGGAAGGCCCCGCACACCGCATTCTGTTTGATGAAGATGACAATGACCTCAGCCTGGAGCAGCGGCGCAAGCATCAGACTCCTGATGACCAGGTTCCTGACGACCAAGAGCCCCGGCCATGAACCCAACAGGCCTTGATCTACCGCCGCTGCTGGCGGCGTTGGTGTTTGGCTTGATGGGCGGCGCTCACTGCATCGGTATGTGTGGCGGCATTATGAGCGCACTCACTTTTGCAGTGCCCCCCAGCATGCGCCATCCAGCCCGCATGGGCGGCCTGCTGCTCAGCTATAACACAGGGCGTATTATTAGCTATATGGCCGCAGGCGCACTGGTTGCACTGTTAGGCACGTTATTTTCTCTCTCCGACACAGCGCGCATGCTGCTTCAAGTGTTTGCCGCGCTAATGCTCATTATGATGGCGCTGTATATCGCTAACTGGTGGAAAGGGTTACTCAAAGTGGAAGCGGTAGGCCGTCGTCTGTGGCGTTTTGTTGAACCCGTGGGGCGGCGATTAATGCCGGTTGTTCATTTACCCCAAGCCTTCGCGCTAGGTGCCATTTGGGGCTGGCTGCCCTGCGGTCTGGTATACGCCATGCTGGCCTGGAGTTTAGCGATTGCTGACCCGCTACAAGGCGCGTTGCTGATGGGGGCTTTTGGCGTTGGCACCCTGCCCGCCCTGCTTGCCACCGGCCTTGCCGCGCGCCAGCTAAGCCATTTGATCCGCCACCCAGCAACGCGCAGCGTGGCGGCGCTAACGATTATCGCCTTTGCTCTTTGGCAGCTCTGGGCGCTCACCGCACACACTTTCTAATAGCATGATATGGCTCAATCTTTACTTCTTCACTAAAGAGTAGGCTAGCGGCAATCCCTAACATCGGAGCGCCTTTTTATGCCCGTTCATGCCCCCGCTGCCTTACCTTTCACACCCGCTGTCGCGGCAGCACCCACGCAGCCGGTATGGGATGAAGCGTTAATACGCCGCTACGACACCAGCGGCCCGCGCTACACGTCTTACCCTACCGCGCTGTCGTTTCATGAGCAGTTTACCCCCAGCGACCTAACCCAGGCCTTAGAGCGCAGCAATGCAAGCAGCCGCCCGCTCTCGCTGTACGTGCATATCCCCTTCTGCCGGAAAATCTGTTTTTACTGCGCCTGTAATAAAATCGCCACTAAAAATACCGGCTTGGCTGAGCCTTATCTAACACGGCTCGACCGGGAAATGGTGCTTACCGCCCGACACCTTGAAACCTCGCGGCCCGTGAAACAGCTACATTGGGGCGGCGGTACGCCCACGTTTCTCAGCTTGAACCAAATGGGCGACCTGATTGACCGCTTGGATGCTCGCTTCGGCCTGTCATCGTCTCCTGATCGCGATTACGCGATTGAAATAGACCCTCGCGAAGCGGATGTATTTACTCTGCGTCATCTCCAATCCCTCGGCTTTAACCGCATAAGCCTGGGTGTGCAGGATTTAAGCCCGCAGGTACAAAAAGCCATCAATCGTATACAGCCCCGCGGGCTCACTGAAACCCTGATGGAAGAAGCCCACCGCTTAGGCTTTCGGTCGCTCAATCTTGATTTGATTTACGGCTTGCCGTTTCAAACTGAAAAAAGCTTTGCAGACACTCTGCGCCAAGTGATTGAACTCAACCCCGCTCGCCTTTCGGTGTTTAATTACGCGCACATGCCTGAACGTTTTACCCCGCAGCGGCGCATCAATGAAGATGACCTGCCCGGCCGCGAAGAGAAACTGGCGATTCTACGCACCAGCATTGAAATGCTGACAGCGGCAGGCTATGTGCATATCGGCATGGATCACTTTGCCCGCCCTGACGACAGCCTGGCCATTGCCCAGCGTGAAGGCACCCTGCAGCGCAATTTCCAGGGCTACTCCAGCCACGCCCAGTGCGATTTAATAGGGCTTGGCGTGTCGGCAATTTCACGTGTAGAAGATGTCTATGCGCAAAACCCTAGCGACCTTTCCCGCTACGAAGCGGCACTCGATCAAGGCCAGCTCGCCACCGTGCGCGGCCTGCGCTTAAGCCACGACGATTTAATTCGCCGGGACGTGATTGAACGGCTAATGTGCGACATGCGCATTGACCTTGCCGAGGTGAGCCAGCGCTGGCATATTGATGCACCGCGCTATTTTGCACCCGCCTTGGCACGTTTGCAGAACGCCGAGAAAGATGGCTTACTCAGCTATGAGGGTGAACAACTTATCGCAACGCCGATGGGTCGGCTGCTGATTCGTCATTTAGCCATGGCATTTGATGCGCATTTACCTGGGCAATCAGGCCAACGTTATTCTAAGATTGTTTAATCGCTCGGAGGAAGGCATGCTAGAGTTCTTATATAAGTGATGATATTTGCATGATCAGCGCGATCTAAAGATGCGTAATTAAAGATGCGCGATTAAAGATAGGAGCAACGCATGCTGGAACCCATGAGCTATCGGCGCTCGCTACTCCATGAGGCTCGTTGTCAAACCTGCAGTTTAAGTTCACTCTGCCTGCCTCTGGCGCTTGAACTAGACGACATCGGGCAGTTTGACGCCATTATCCGTCGCCGTGCACCTTTAAAAAAAGGTGAGCCTTTGTTTCGCCAGGGCGACACCTTCACCAGCGTGTACGCAGTGCGCTCAGGCAGCCTGAAACAGATCACCGCTGAAGGTAACGGTAGCGAGCAACTGACCAACTTTTACCTACCCAGCGAGCTGGTCGGGCTAGATGGCATTGATGAAGAACAGTACCCCGGCAGCGTTATCGCCCTGGAAACCACGACGATCTGTGAGATTCCGTTTGATCGCTTGGATTTACTTTCCGAAGAGCTACCTGAACTACGTTCCCAGCTATATCGCAGCATGAGCAAGGAGCTGCGCGATGATCGGCGCATGATGCGCCTGCTGTCGCGCAAAACCGCCGACCAACGCCTCGCCACCTTTTTGATTAATCTTTCGGATCGTTTTCGACGCAGGGGCTACTCGCCCTACAGCTTTCGCCTTTCAATGCCCAGAGCCGACATCGGCAATTATCTTGGCTTAGCCGTTGAAACCGTCAGCCGCATTTTAAGCCGCTTCCAACAGCAAGATGTTGTGGCGGTCTCTGGGCGCGAGGTCAATATTCTTGATATGCAGCGCTTAACAACGCTTGCTGAAGAGGAAGAACAGCCCGTTAGCTCACGTTAAACGCCTGTATACGCCCGGCCAGCAGCTCCGCCTGTTTGGCCTCTAAGCCTTCAAAATCGAACAAGCGGCGGTCTGCTAGCTGTGAAGGCGCAATATTGGTGACGGCCTTAAACATGCTTTCCAAACGTCCCGGATATTTTCTGTCCCACTCGGCCAGCATTTCTTTCACTACCTGGCGCTGCATATTGGGCTGGGAGCCGCACAGGTTGCAGGGAATAATCGGGAACTCCATCAGCCGCGAAAATTCGGCGATATCCGCCTCTTTGCAGTAGGCCAAAGGCCGAATGACCATATTTTTACCATCATCGGACAGCAGCTTCGGCGGCATCGCTTTTAAACTGCCACCGAAAAACATATTGAGAAACAGGGTTTCGAGAATATCTTCGCGATGATGGCCGAGGGCAATTTTATTGGCACCGATCTCTTCGGCAAAGCCATACAGCGAGCCGCGCCGCAGACGCGAACAGAGCGCACAAGTGGTTTTACCCTCAGGGGTTTTCTCTTTCACTACGGAGTAAGTGTCGCGCTCGACAATGTGATACTCGATGCCTTGCTTGTCCAGGTAATCAGGCAGCACGTGCTCGGGAAAACCCGGCTGTTTTTGGTCCAGATTGACCGCGACCAATGAAAAATTCACCGGCGCATTGCGCTGCAAGTTACGCAGAATTTCCAGCATCGTGTAGCTGTCTTTGCCACCGGAAAGGCATACCATCACCCGATCGCCTTCATTGATCATCTGATAATCAATAATCGCATTGCCCACTTCCCGGCGCAGACGCTTTTGCAGCTTGTTAAATTCACGTTTCTGCTTGGCATCGGCCAGCGCTAATTGCTCCTGCTCAACGTCGGCGGGAGTAGACTGAATGGTTTCAACGTCAGTAGGGTCAAAGTAATCAAGAGATTGCATGGGATAAGCACTGCCGGGTGGAAGGCGCTGATAGTGAAAAGCGCTGAAGAGGGAAAGTTGGCGTTATTCTACCAACACTCACCGCCTGACCCAAACACTCGTCAAGCCCGATGCCGAGGGGGAGGTTTCCGCGAGGGCGCTGTGAACCCTTCCATGGGCGCTACTTTCGCCATCCTTGGCGAAAGACCCTCGCTTCAACCTCCCCTCGCATCTCGCCATTACTCGTTTAGCATACCCATACTTCCTAAGCTGCTTGCGCCATCATGCGCTGCAAACGCATATACAGCAGCGCGCTGGCCGTTGCCTCACCCAGCACGCTCTGCACGCCCATTGCGGGCACTTGCCAGCACGCCAACGCCTGAGCAAAGCTGCTTGTTGCCTCAACCTCGGGGTGCAAGCGCCGCAGCTGGCGCTGATGCAGTTTTGCCACATCGACCTGGGCATTGGGCAAGGCAAAATGCAGCTGTTTTCTAAGCAGTGAATTTAGCGCGCCCATCCGCTGCTCTAGCTGCCAGCCAATAATGGGGCGATTACCGATAAATTCTACTAACGCGCCTAAATTGTCACTGTTTGGCGGCTGAACGGCACCGGCCTCGCATAGCAAATGATGACGGCGCAGCCCCGCATTCTCCTCAGGTGGCTTCACGCCGCCTAGCGTTATCACAAACGCGCGGCTGGTATACACCTGATGCTGGCTCAGCACCACTGCCGCCACGCTAATGACCGATGATGGCGATGCAGGCGTTTCGTAGCAGGCAAGCGCCACCAACTCTTCGCCCATATAAGGCTGAAATAGCCACGCATAAGGGGAATCTGCACAGCGCCGCCGGTCGCTTTCACGGCGTAGCAAGGTACGCAGCGAGCCACTAAATAGCGTCACATGCCGATCTAACAGCCGCATTCCGCTCACGAATACTCCAGGTGGTAACGGTGGGAAAGCCGCTGCTTGAAGTCTTTGACAATGTGCATCGCTTCACGCAGTAGGTCGCGCTCTAGGGAAGAAAGATTTTGCACCACAACACGATTCGCGCGGCTGCTGCTTTGAGCGCTAGCCTCTTGCGTGCCAGTTTGGGCACCGGCAGGCGTCTCCAGCGCGCTTAGCTGCTGTTTAAGGCGCAGCTCGGAAAACAGTGCTAGCGCCTCGCCCAAGTCATCGGCAAAGCGGCGGTCCAGGCGGCCGTCTTCGGCCAGGGCGTCTAGCCTGTCAAACGTCGAGGTGGCTTTGATACGCCGCTCAAGCGCCATGGTACGAACGCCATGAACAATGGGGAAAATGCCGCCTTTCTTGATATCAATACCGTGCTGGGGCTTTTTCAGCGAGCCAAACAGCGTCAGCGGCGTCGAAAAGCGCAGCGCCGTGCGGGCAAAATAGGAGAGCAGCAGCTCATCGCCAGAGCAGCGCTCAAACAGTTCATCACGCACGCTTTCAAGCAGGCTTGAATTTCCCGCAACGGCGTGAGCATCAAGCATAATGGCCAGCTTCATTAGGCTGTCGCCGTCGCGCTCCCTGGCCCACTTGGCAATATTGCCTTTCCACTGCGATACCGTGGCCACCCACTCGGGGTTAGAGACCATAATATTGCCGGGGCACGGCGGGTAGCCCAGCTGAATCAGGGTATCAGTGAGCGTTTGCATATGGCTGGCAAGGTCAGGCCACTGGGTTTCATCGGCAAGAATCAGGCCGTTATCCTGATCGGTTTTTAGAATTTGCTCGCCGCGCCCTTCGCTGCCCATCACCATCATGCAGCTCTGCTCGTGGTAGCGCTCATCAATGGTGAACTCCCACGCCTTGCTCATAATGCGGCCATTCAGTGCAGCGAGCAGATCCATCGCAAAGCGCAGCTTAACGCCCTGAGCCATTAGCGCTTTGACCAGCTCCGGCGTGCGCTGGCTGGCCGCCGAAAGCGCCTCTAAATTGGTTGCCTGCTCAACCTGCAGGCTCACCACGTAGCTGCGGCTAGAGAAGTAGCTGAGTACGTCGGTAAGCTCAACCACGCCTTTTAAAGCGTTTTTCTCCATCACCACCACCCGCGCCACTTTATGGCGGGTCATCAGCACCAACACTTCAAATAAGTATTGATCGGGTGCTGCGGTCACAAGCGTGAAGTGAGCAATCTCATCAACGGGGGATGGCACGCCACGGTTACCTAGCACCAACCCATTGAGCAGGTCAGTTTTGGTCACCATGCCAAACTTGCCCTGGGTTTCTACCAGCAGGCTATCGGCGTGGCTTTCGTTTAGCTGCTTTACGGCGCTAGCAATGTCGGTTGATGCCGCCATCAGCAGCGGTTCGCGCATGCACTCGCTTACCTTGGCCAGCATAAAACCTGCCATGGTGACGCCACCTTCGGCACGTTTCTCTGTCAGCAAGTGCGCCTTGTGCGTTAACGACTGGCGAAAGAAGTTGCTGAAATCAGGATAATGCCGGCACAGCTGCTGAAAGAGCGCTTTGGGCAGCAGGTAGCATAGGCACTCCTGCTCTGCCTTAAAACGGTAGCGGCTTTTACCGTTGAGAATGCTGATCGCACCAAACAGATCGCCCGCGGTATAGTGCCCAATACGCGAGGAAGCCGAGGGTAGCGTGGGGTCTATTTCCGCTACCTCGCCTTTGTGAATAAGGAAAACAAACTCGCCCGCCTGCCCGGTCTCTAGAATAATTTCATCACGGTCGAAATACGCAAGGTCAATGCCACGGCGAATGTGGTCACGCCCTTCCTCATCTAAAAGCGTAAACGGCAGTTGGGACAAATCCACATCGACCATGGTGTATGACCTCATTAAACGGAGCCGGGACTAATCAGCCTTTGCCTTAATGCAAGCGAGCGAACATAAGATAAAACAAATAAATATCGTGACTGAGTGCCGCTTCACATAGACTCTCCCACTCCAGTGCATCAAAAAGCAATTATCAATTATTGTATGAAGGAGGTGGTATGGGTATAAGGATTCACTTCAAAAGTAGCAAGTAGATCTTTGTTATACCTTTAGCTATAACGCTAACGTCGAAGCGACTTTTGATACACGACCAAAGTATCTGTTTTCACAAACTGAGCTTAGCTAGATAGACAAGAGCACTATTTAAAGTAGCAAATAATACGCTTTACTGACTTACTAGACTATCGTCCCATAACGCTATAAACGCCTACCAACATCGCTTAACAGGCAATCAAAATCACCTATTTTCAACAACATGGAGAAAAATATTCACTCTTCTTACGTTTATTGATACCAAAGTATGGGATTTATTTTTTTGTATTTATTGCCCACTATTAGCAGTGAGTCATGTGGGGTAATCTCACGTCACTAACTAACTCGACACTCCGTCGCGGATAATGATAATAAAGGTGGCGCTCTGACAAACAGTTGATTCATCACCTATCAGTTCGAGTGGTTTCCGACGTGCGATTACCCATAATGGATCACACGCTATTCCTCGTGAACTTTCCCAACCTTAAAAATCACAAGTGGAGAGAAACACAATGGCAGACGACAAAACCAATGCTGCTGAATACTGGAAAGCAAACGTCCGCTTAATTTTCGGATGCCTAGCCGTTTGGGCATTTGTTTCTTACGGATGCGCTATCCTCTTTCGCCCGCTGCTCGCCGGCATTCCGGTTGGCGGTACTGACCTCGGCTTCTGGTTTGCACAACAGGGCTCTATTTTGACTTTCATTGTCTTGATCTTCTTCTACGCCTGGAAGATGAACAAGCTTGATGAAAAATTTGGCCTTGGGGAGTAAGCCAGCATGAGCCAGTTTGCAATCAACTTACTGTTCGTCGGCGCCTCCTTTGCCCTATATATAGGCATTGCGATTTGGGCGCGCGCCGGCTCAACGAAAGACTTCTATGTCGCAGGCGGCGGGGTTCACCCCATCACCAACGGGATGGCCACTGCGGCAGACTGGATGTCAGCGGCGTCGTTTATTTCCATGGCGGGTCTGCTGGCCTCCGGTGGCTACGCTAACTCCTCCTTCCTGATGGGCTGGACCGGCGGCTACGTTATCCTAGCGATGCTGCTAGCCCCTTACCTGCGTAAGTTTGGTAAGTTCACCGTGCCCGACTTTATCGGTGACCGCTTCTACAGCAACACTGCTCGCCTCGTGGCGATTGTGTGCTTGATTATTGCCTCCGTTACTTACGTTATCGGTCAGATGACCGGTGCAGGCGTTGCCTTCTCCCGCTTTTTGGAAGTCAGCAACACCTGGGGTATCTGGTTAGCCGCGCTGATCGTTTTCCTCTACGCCGTATTCGGCGGTATGAAAGGCATCACCTACACCCAGGTGGCGCAGTATGTCGTGCTGATTATCGCTTACACCATTCCAGCGGTGTTCATTGCGTTCCAGTTGACCGGCAACCCAATTCCTATGTTCGGTATGTTTAGCACGCACACGGAATCAGGCATTCCGCTGCTGGCTAAACTGGACGACGTGGTTAACGCACTTGGCTTCCAGGATTACACCGCCGATGTGGACAACAAGCTCAACATGGTGCTGTTCACCCTGTCGCTGATGGTCGGTACTGCCGGTCTTCCCCACGTTATCATTCGCTTTTTCACCGTACCGAAAGTGGCCGACGCACGCTGGTCTGCTGGCTGGGCATTGGTGTTCATCGCACTGCTGTACCTCACCGCGCCTGCGGTAGGCTCCATGGCTCGCTTGAACTTGGCGACCACCGTGTATCCAGAAATGGCGGGGCAGGTAGAGAACTATGAAGATGCGGCGCAAAACCCAATTCTGTACGAAGAGCGTCCTGACTGGTTCCGCACCTGGGAAGAAACAGGCCTTATTACCTTCAACGATCTTAACAATGATGGCCGTATCCAGATGTACAATGATGCGGTTGACTACACCAACCGTGGCTGGGAAGGCAACGAGCTAATCGTCAACAACGATATTCTGGTACTTGCTAACCCGGAAATTGCCAACCTACCCAGCTGGGTAATTGGTTTGATCGCAGCAGGGGGTATCGCAGCGGCGCTATCAACCGCAGCAGGTTTGCTACTGGCGATCTCTTCAGCGATCAGTCATGACTTGATCAAAACCATGATCAATCCGAAGATTTCTGAAAAAGGCGAAATGCTGGCCGCACGGATCTCAATGGGCGGTGCTATCTTGCTGGCCACGTATCTGGGGCTTAATCCGCCTGGGTTTGCGGCACAAACGGTGGCGTTGGCCTTTGGTATCGCCGGTGCATCGCTCTTCCCTGCGCTGATGATGGGTATCTTCTCCAAGCGGATGAACAACTCAGGTGCCATTGCCGGTATGCTGGCGGGCTTGATCTGTACCCTGCTTTACATCTTCACCTACCTGGGCTGGTTCTTCGTGCCGGGCACCAACATGCTGGCCAACACGCCTGACAACTGGATCCTGGGCATCTCTCCGCTTTCCTTCGGGGCAGTGGGTGCGATGATCAACTTCGCGGTTGCCTTTGCAGTCTCCAGCGTAACTAAAGCACCGCCGGTTGAAATTCAGGAACTGGTGGAAAGCGTTCGTTACCCGAAAGGAGCTGGTATGGCGGTAGATCACTAAGTCATAATCCCTCTGGGCGTATGCTGCATTGATGTACTAGCGCAATGCTGCGATAACGCTTAGGAATCGACCTCACCATCGGGCTTCCTTAGGGAGGCCCGATGGCTTTTATAGATGGCGGTTATACATCGCTTTTAGAAAGAAAGGATATTTTATGATTTGGCATTTGATCGCCGCCGTTTTTGCCGGCCTTGCAGCGGCAGGGATTGGTCTGATACTTCGCACTCTAAGCGGTAAGCGGCTACCTAAGTGGATCGTACCCGTGTGCGGCGGGCTAGGCATGTTGGGCTATCAAATACAGGTGGAGTACAGCTGGTTTGAACACAAGCAGGCGCAGCTGCCCGAAACGGCAACCGTCATTTCAACAGAAACCAGTACGGCGGTATGGCGCCCATGGACGTTTGCTATTCCGATGACGACCAAATTCAGCGTGGTCGACAGTGAAAGTATTCGCACCAGCGAGCAAGATGGCGTCCGCCTGGTGGAATTTATTCTTTACCAGCTTGAACGTCATCACACCGATATTATTATCACCCAATCCTATTTGCTGAACTGCGAAAACCGTGAGCTAGTACCGCTAGACACGGAGTCCCGCGAGCCTATTCTCGAAGAAATTCGTACACTACGCGAAACGTCACCGCTACTTAGCAACGTATGCGCTTAGTCAATTAAAGCCCAGGCTTTAACGACTACGGCATGAACACGCCTAGGTAATGGTCGTACACAGCCGCTTATTTCGCCTAGAATGAAGCCTTTTTTTAATAGCACACGTTGTCGCACACGCTAGCGGGGAGAAAGGCATGTTTCACGGCGGGCTACTGGTTGCGGTATCGCTACTCTATATTGCCGTTTTGTTCGGCATTGCCTGGTACGGTGACCGTCATGCGCGCACCCACGGCGCTACTCGGCGGCGGCCGATTATTTATAGCTTGGCGCTGGCGATTTACTGCACCTCGTGGACCTTTTATGGTGCCGTTGGTCAGGCAGCCACCGCTGGCTGGTCGTTTGCGAGCATCTTCGTCGGCCCGATATTGACGTTTTTACTCTTTTGGCCCGTCCTGGCTAAAATGATCCGCGTTGCCAAGCACCAAAACGTGACCTCCATTGCCGATTTTATCGCCTCCCGCTACGGCAAAACCCAGTCGTTGGCTGCCTTTGCCAGCCTTGTCGCGCTGGTTGGCACCCTGCCCTACATTGCTCTGCAGCTAAAAGCGGTTTCAACCAGCTTTAGCGTGCTTACCGATGCCACCGATGTCACCCATACGCCGCTGTTTGGCGATACGGCGTTCTACGTGGCGATTGTCATGGCTATCTTCGCGATTCTGTTTGGCACCCGCCACACCGATGCCACCGAGCACCATGAAGGGCTCATTCACGCGGTGGCATTTGAATCGTTGGTCAAGCTACTGGCTTTCGTAATACTCGGCGCCTTTGTTACCTGGGGAATGTTTGATGGCCTGGGCGAGTTAATGGGCCACGCCGAGAGCCAGCTGGAGCTTCAGCGTCAGCTGGCCAATCAGGATTTTGGCCAGAGTTTCTGGGCACAAACGCTGCTGGCGATGTTGGCGATTATCTGTTTGCCCCGCCAATTCCACGTCGCGGTGGTTGAGAACATTCATCCTGACGACGCTACCAAAGCACGCTGGCTGTTCCCGCTTTACCTGCTGGCGATTGCCTTTTTCGTGGTGCCACTGGCCGCCGCTGGCCTGCTGCTGTTTTCCGAAAGCGGCGTAGAGCCTGACACTTACGTGCTGGCGCTTTCGATGGCATCGGGCCAGCAATGGCTCACGCTGCTGACCTTTATTGGCGGTTTCTCAGCGGCGACAGGCATGGTGATTGTGGCCGCAGTGGCGGTATCGATCATGATCTCCAATGAAATTGTCATTCCAGCGCTATTCCGGCTGCGCTGGTTTGACACCAAGGCTCGCGATTATGGCCGTTTAGTACTGCGCACGCGCCGCTTAACGATTGTTGCCGTGCTGGCCATGGCCTACGGCTTCTACCAACTGATTGCCGAGTTCACGTCGCTGGCGTCTATCGGCATGCTGTCGTTTGCCGCCGCCGCGCAGTTTGCGCCAGCGCTGATTGGCGGGCTTTATTGGAAGCGTGGTAACCGGCTGGGGGTTATCGTCGGCATGAATGCGGGCTTCGCTATCTGGGCGTATAGCCTGCTACTGCCCGCCATGATTAATGCCGGCGTACTGCCAACCATGTGGCTTGAGGGTGGCCCGCTCGGGTTTAACTGGCTTTCCCCCACGGCGCTGTTTGGCCTTAATTTAGGCGATAGCTTTACCCACGGCGTGATGCTGTCACTCGGGGTTAACCTGTTCTGCTATATCTTTGTCTCTCAGATTACTTCCCAGCGGGTCGTTGAACGCATTCAAGCATCGCTCTTTGTGGACAGCGTGGAAACGCGCCAAACCTCGGTCAACCGCCCCTGGACAGGCGCGACCACCGTCGGTGATTTAAAAGTCCTCTGCGAGCGCTTTTTGGGTGCCGGCCAAGTGGATCGCGCATTTGAAGACTACGCCCGGCGCACGGGCAAGCCCTTGGATGACGGCACCCGCGCATCGATAGACATTATTCAGTTTACCGAACGCTTTTTGGCCTCGGTGTTAGGCGCTTCATCGGCACGTATTGTGGTTAACTCGGCGCTTCAGGGGCGCGGCATCGGCATCTCGGACGTGATTTCGATTGTCGATGAAGCTTCCCAGGTATTGGAGTTCAACCGCGCGCTGCTGCAGGCCACCATCGAAAACATTAATCAGGGCATTAGCGTGGTTGACCAGAACCTGCGCCTGGTGGTCTGGAACCAGCGCTACCTGGAGCTATTCCGCTTCCCTGACCACCTGATTCGGGTGGGTGCGCCTATTGATAAAATTTTCCGCTACAACGCGCACAACGGCGAGTACGGCCCGGGCGACCCAGAAGAACACGTGCAGCTGTTGCTCGACAATATTCGTGAAGGCCAGCCCCACCGCTACGTACGCTATCGCCAGGATGGCAGCGTGCTAGAGGTGCAGGGTAACCCCATGCCCGGCGGCGGCTTTGTTTACACTTATCAGGATATTACCCAGCAAAAGCGTATCGAAGAGGCGCTTATACGCTCGGAAAATAATATTCGGATTTATACCGACAATGTGCCCGCGCTGATTGCCTATTTCGACAAAGAATGCCGCTATTTATTTACCAACCGCGCCTACGAACAGGCGTTTAATATTGATCGCAATGCGGTGATTGGCCGCCGTTTTGAAGACGTGCTGCAGATTAAACAGGCCGAGGAGCGCGCCCCCTGGGTCACGCGGGCGCTAAACGGTGAGCGGGTCAGCTTTGAAGTCTCGCTGCGGGTGAATGACGCCATGCGCTACATGCTGGTGACCTATACACCGCACTTTGGCGACAGCCAGGCCATTCTCGGCTTCTTTGCGCTTTATCAGGATATAACTGAGCGCCGCCAGGCGGAAATTGCCCTCAAAGAAACCAACGAAACCCTTGAGGAACGCGTGCGCGAACGCACCCAGGCGCTTTCTGAAGTCAACGCGGCGCTGCGCCAGGAAAACCGCGTGCGCGCCGAGGCAGAACTTGCCCTGCGCCAAGCCAAACAATTAGCGGAAGATGCCAATGCGTCGAAAACACGCTTTTTGGCCGCGGCCAGCCACGACCTGCTGCAGCCGCTCAATGCCGCCAGGCTGTTCACATCGGCGCTGATGCAGAACGTCACCACGACAGATACCCAGCGCATTGTTGGCCATATCGATAACTCGCTGCAGGCCGCCGAGGAGCTGCTGAGCACCCTGCTGGATATCTCCAAGCTGGACGCAGGCGCGCTAACGCCACGCCGTAGCCACTTCGCTCTGGCCGACATTTTCCGCCCGCTACGCGCTGAATTTGAAGTGATGGCGGACGATCGCGGGCTGGATTTAGAGGTTGTTCCCACCCAGCTTTGGGTGGATTCAGACCCTCAGATGCTGCGCCGTATTGTGCAGAATTTCTTATCCAACGCTATCCGTTACACCCAAGAAGGCCGTGTGCTGCTGGGCTGCCGCCGCCAGGGTGGCTGGCTCTCCATCGAAGTGTGGGACAGCGGCCCGGGCATTCCTGAATCCAAACTGACCGAGATATTCCAGGAATTCCGCAGGCTGGATCAGGTATCTCGCCACAAGGAGAGCGAGAAAGGCCTAGGGCTGGGGCTGTCTATTGCCGACCGCATGAGCCGCGTGCTGGCTCACCCCATCAAAGTACGCTCGACGGTAGGCAAAGGCGCGGTTTTCTCGGTGAGCGTACCCATCGTCGCCGCACGCGAAGCCAACCGTAGCGATATCGAGCCACAGGCACGACGCAGCAGCCACAAACTGAGCGGCACGCGGATTGTGTGTATCGACAATGAAACGCTGATCTTGGAAGGCATGACCGCCATGTTGAGCGGCTGGGGCTGCGAGGTATTCACCGCTACCAGCATTGGCGGGGCCAAATCGATTTTGCGCAATATGGATGGCGACCCAGACGCGATTCTAGCCGACTACCACTTGGATAACGAAGTGACCGGGTTAATGGCGCTGGAAGCGATCAGCGAGCGCTTTGAGGGGGCGGTGCCAGGGATAGTGATTACCGCAGACCGAACGGAAGCCGTGGCCGAAGAGATTAAGCGGGCAGGGTATCAGCTGCTGTTAAAACCGGTGAAACCCGCCGCGCTGCGAGCGCTACTGACACGCACGTTACAGGCCAATCGCGCGGCGCGTTAAGCGCCGCAGCTGGTTTCACTTAGTTTTTCGCACGTGCTTTTTATGCGTGCTTATGAGGCTACTTTCGGCGGTTCGACTTCCAGTTTCTGAGCGGCAATGACCGCTTGGGTACGGGAATGCACGCCAAGCTTACGCAGAATGGCTGTCACGTGAGCCTTGATGGTCGCTTCAGAAACGCTCAGTTCATAAGCGATCTGTTTGTTTAGCAGGCCTTCGGTCAGCATGTTCAAAACGCGGAACTGCTGGGGCGTTAGCGATGCAATCGCCTCGGCAAAGCGCGACTCTTCTTCGCTGGTCTCTTCTAGCACGTTGGCGAGCGCCTCGGGCAGCCACACTTCGCCCTGCAGGATTTCGCCGACGGCCTCAGCAATGAGCTGTAGCGAGGACGATTTAGGGATAAAGCCTGATGCGCCGTAGTCAATAGCACGCCGAACCACATAGGGTTCATCACTGCCAGAGACGACTGCCACGGGGATATCGGGCATCTGGCCGCGCAGTTGGATCAAGCCTGAAAAGCCGTGGGCTCCCGGCATATGCAAATCGAGAAGAATTAAATCGGCATCTGGGTGGCGATTTACCACATCGGTAGTGGCTGCCATGGTATCCGCTTCGACAATTTCCGCCTGTGGGGCCAACTGGCGTAACGCTTGGGTTAGCGCTGCACGAAACAGTGGGTGATCGTCAGCGACGATAAACTTATGAGCTACTGCCATGGATATTCCTCCGGTTCCTTGAGCAGCGGGGTTGTCTGCCGCCGCGACGCTAGGCTCTTACGGTTGTGAAGCATGGTACCCCATGGGCTTCATCATGCCCAAGCATCACATGCATAATTTGTCATAGATAGTTCTTAAAGCAGTGCTTGTAATGGTTCTTAAAGTAATGCTTGTAATCGACAGATCACACAAACAAAAAAACAGTGCCGGCACTCAGGCCGGCACTGTTCACACTAGGCTAAAAAGCCTACAGCGGTGTCGCCATCACTTATTCGCGCGATGCTCAATCAGTTCATCTACCACTGACGGGTCGGCCAGTGTGCTGGTATCGCCCAATCCATCGCACTCGTTAGCCGCAATTTTGCGCAGGATACGGCGCATGATTTTGCCCGAGCGTGTTTTCGGCAAGCCTGGCGCCCACTGGATGATATCGGGTGAGGCAATGGGCCCAATATCTTTACGAACCCACTGTGTGAGCTCTTTTTTGAGCTCATCAGACGCCTCAACACCGTCATTCAGGGTGACATAAATATAGATGCCTTGACCCTTAATATCATGGGGGAAGCCAACCACAGCCGCTTCAGCGACGGCACTGTGGGCAACCAGTGACGATTCAATCTCAGCGGTGCCCATGCGGTGCCCTGAAACGTTGAGCACGTCATCAACGCGGCCGGTAATCCAGTAATAGCCATCTTCATCGCGGCGACAGCCATCGCCGGTAAAGTACATGCCGTCGTAAGTCGAAAAGTACGTTTGAACAAAGCGCTCGTGGTCACCCCAAATAGAGCGAGCCTGCCCCGGCCAAGAGTCGAGAATAACCAGGTTACCTTCGGCCTCACCCTCTAACAGCGTGCCTTCATTGTCGACCAGCCCCGGTTTTACACCGAAAAACGCGGTGGTCGCAGAACCAGGCTTGAGCGCGGTAGCCCCCGGCAGCGGTGCAATCATGAAACCGCCGGTTTCAGTTTGCCACCAGGTATCCACAATAGGGCACTTTTCGTTGCCGATAACGCGGTAGAACCACTCCCACGCTTCCGGGTTAATCGGCTCGCCCACTGAACCCAGCAAACGCAGGCTATCGCGCTTGCTTGAATCCATAACGTTTTCGCCATGGGCCATTAGCGCACGGATAGCCGTTGGCGCAGTATAAAGGATATTTACGTTGTGCTTATCAACGATTTCGCCCATGCGGCCATGGGTGGGGTAGCTAGGCACACCTTCGAACATTAACGTGGTTGCACCGTTCGCCAGAGGGCCGTAAACGATGTAGCTATGGCCGGTTACCCAGCCAACGTCGGCGGTACACCAGTAGATATCACCGTCGTGATAGTCAAACACGTACTGGTGGGTCATGGCCGCGTAGGTCAGGTAACCGCCCGTAGTGTGCTTCAAGCCTTTGGGCGCACCGGTCGAGCCTGACGTGTAAAGAATGAACAGTGGGTCTTCAGCGCCCATTACTTCAGCGTCACACTCGCCAGACTGCTTGTCGACGAGTTCATCAAACCAGATATCGCGGCCTTCGCTCCAGTCGATTTCACCGCCGGTACGCTTGACGACCAGTACGTTTTTACAGATGTCGGTGCCTTCACGCTTGAGCGCAGAATCAACGTTTTCTTTCAGCGGCACGTGCTTGCCACCGCGCACCGATTCATCGGCGGTAATGACGAGTTTGGAATCAGAACCAATTACCCGCTGCGCCACGGCATCCGGTGAGAAGCCACCAAACACCACCGAGTGCACTGCACCGATACGCGCACAGGCGAGCATTGCCATGGCAGCTTCAGGAATCATCGGCATGTAGAGAGTAACGGTGTCACCTTTGCCGATACCCAGCTCTTTCAGCGCGTTGGCCAGCTGATTCGTGCGCGTATACAGCTCGCGGTAGGTAATGTGCTTAGAGTCGTTAGGGTTATCGCCTTCCCAAATAATCGCCGTTTGATCGCCGCGCTTGTCTAAGTGGCGATCAAGGCAGTTAGCGCTCACGTTAAGCAAGCCATCCTCAAACCAGCGAATATCGACGTTGTCACGCGCAAAGGAGGTATTTTTGATTTTGGTAGGGGCTTTAATCCAATCAAGGCGCTTGGCCTGCTCGGCCCAGAAGCCTTCCGGATCGTCCATCGACTGCTGATACATGGCCTCATACTTGGCTTTGTCGGCCCACGCATTGGCGGCGAAATCGTCGCGCACCGGATAGATCTTCTGTTGATCGCTCATGAAATTGCCTCTGTCCGTGAAAATGCACTCTTAAATAAAGTGCAATCTAAAGAAACTGTAGTCGATACCATTATTGACGGCATTATTATTGAAGGCAGTGTTGAGGAGTTAAAAGCCAGGCGTTATGGGCCGTTATCAGGGTATCGACGTCTATGAATGTTCCCCTAGCATAAACCTCCTCGCACGGGCTTCCCTTTAGACATTGGTATTATCATTTTTTTCTTAAAAAACAGCTATTTATAAACACACAAAGATTAAACTTCGGGAGTGTATACCAAGGTCTTAGCGCAGTGTCGGCACCGATAATGACGCCCGCTCACTACTAACGCATGACGCCGGGCGGTAAACCGATGAATTTGGCAATCACATTGATAACCATAAGGGGTCGGCTGAGCCTGCTGAATATCAAAACGGTGGGTCACACGAGGGGCTAAACCAAACAGCTCACGCATCACCGTTTTCCACTCACGGCCATGGGGTTTCAAGCGTGGGCCATCCTTTAAGTGAAAGACGAGCCAGTGCGCCATTTCGTGAGGGATGACCTCATCAAAAAACGCCCTTCTATTCTCACCCAGCAGGATAGGATTGAGGCGCAAACCGCCACGCCCTAGGTGCGCCTGCCCTGCTGCTGCGCCCCGCAAATCAAGCCATACTTTTGGGCGCGGTAACGATGGGCTAACCTCAAGGCAACGCTGCCAGGCCTGTTCCACACGAACCTGCGCGGCCTTATGCAACTCATCATCGCTCATAGCGGCCAGCTCAGCGGCTGGCCATTGGGGCAGTGGTGTTGTCTTCATAGTGATAAACTAGCCATTATAGATAACCATTGCTTACCGATTCGCATTGACGAGGCTTTACTCATGGCAGAGCGCAGCGACACGCCTGAAACCAACACGCCACCGCAGCCACTGCTCGAAGATGAGCAGCTAGATAGATTGGACGACTTTCTCGATTCTGATCAAGTCGGCGAAGACGCCCTGGACCTCATTTCCGCACACGGTTTTTTAGTCGCACTTGCGGTGGCACCAAGTGAGCTGCCGCCTACCCAGTGGCTGGAAGAGCTGTTTCAGGGCGAGCCCCGCTATGCCGATGACGCCGAGCGCGATGAGATTATCACGCTGCTTACGCTATTGCGTGACAACGCGGTGGCGGTGCTGGAACAAGGCGGCTTACCGGAACTGCCGTTTGAGCTAACGCTGGGGGGCGAACCCGCTGAAGAAACGCCCATTGGCGACTGGTGCGCAGGCTTTATGGAAGGTGTCTTCAGCGACGAAAGCGCCTGGTTCCAAGACGATGAAGAAGCCGCCGCCACCCTGCTGCTGCCGTTTATGCTGCTTTCCGGGTTATTCGACGATGAGCCGGATATGGCCGAGCTGGCTAAAGACCAAGAGCGCCAAGAGTCGCTGGTGGTACAGCTGCCGGAATTAGTGCTCGACCTTTACCTGCATTACCGCGTGCCGCCGGAAACACCCAAACCCAAGCCGCGCAAAAAGACACCGTCTAAAGGCAAGAAGCGCTAACCGCTATTTATTTAAGCCGCGTCGCTATTTAAGTTAATCCGCGTCGCTATTTAAGCCGCGTCATGATGGCATCCAACATCCCATACAACCACTCTTTAGCGCGCTGCCCCCAGGGGCGCGCTGCCCAGGCCGCTGCGTCTACCTCCTGGCTGGCGGCGAAGTTACGCTCAAACAGCTCGTGTACCTCGGTTGCTAGCTGGGGGTCGCAGACCTCCTGATTGGCCTCTAGGTTCCAGTGCAAATTCCAGTGATCAAAATTACACGAACCAATACTCACCCACTCATCGGCGAGCACAAATTTGGCATGAATAAAGGTTGGCTGGAACTCAAAAATGCGCACGCCCGCTTTAAGCAGAGCGTGATAAAAGCGCTGACCCGCAAAGCGCACGCTGGGGTGGTCGTGCTTCGCTCCTGGCAACAATAAGCGCACATCAATCCCGCGACGGGCAGCCCGAATCAAGCGGCGGCGTAGGGCAAAGGTGGGCACGAAATAGGGCGTGCATAGCCATAGCCGGGTTTGGGCGTGGTTAACGCGCTCATGCAGCGAATGACGAATCGCCTGATAACGATAGCCACGCGCTGACATCACGCGGCCAGGCACGCCATTGGCATGCGTTGGCGGCTCACGCTGTTCTGGCAGGGGGCTCGTGTTGCGATGCCCTTTTTCAACGCCGGTCAGCCGCGAGCGCCACAGCCGCCGAAATAGCCGCTCCCAATCAGCCACCACGGGCCCTTCTATCCGCAGCGCAATCTCATACCAGGCGTTCAAAAACTCATCCACTGCGCCGAAGCCACCGGTGAACGCCAGCTCACCATCAATGACAACAATTTTGCGATGATCGCGGCTTAGGTTGCGCGCCAACGATTGAAAACCAATCGGGTTGAAAAAGCGCAGTTGAACACCGCCTTGCTCTAAGCGCTGGCGGTCATCGCTTGATAGCTCCATAGCGCCGTAACCATCAAGCAAAAGGCATACGCAAACCCCACGCTGGGCAGCGTTAATCAACGCCTCACTCACTTGGTCGGCAAGCTCGCCTGATTCCATCAGATAAAGCTCTACCAACACATAGTGCTGAGCGTTATTAACCGCCTCGAACATCGCCGGTAAAAAGCGCGAGGCTTCCGGCAGCAGCATAAAGTGATTATTTTCTCGCCACACGTTTCGCATGGTGGCTCCTTGCCTTACCGCTGATGAACGCATTAACGCTATCGTGCTAATGAACGATGTACATACACATCATAGCGGCTGGTTTTACCTTCTAACGTATGCTGCGGCGCTGGGCCCGCAATAGGCGGTGCCTTGCGGGGGCGCTTTACCACTACCCGGTGAGTAGCAACCTCCAGCGCTGCCTCAAGCAAGCGCGGGGCATCGTTATCGTCACCGGCCAGCTCGCGAAACAGGCGCATCTCTTTTTTTACCAGCGCTGATTTCTCGCGGTGGGGAAACATGGGGTCCAGGTGTATCACCTGCGGCATAAAGTGAGCGCTTGCCACCAGTTCGGCCAGCGATTGAGCCGCATCACCGTGGCGCAGCATCATGCGGGCGGCAATCTCTGCCGTGTCGCTATGCCTGGCAGCCCGTTGCAGGCCGTCCTGCAATAGCGCTGCAATGGCGGCTACCCGCTCAATTAACAGCACCTGAGCGCCTAAACCGGCGAGCACAAACGCATCGCGGCCCAGCCCCGCAGTAGCATCAACAATGCTAGGCGTCACGCCTTTGGCAAGCCCGCACGCTTTGGCAACTAGCTGGCCACGCCCACCGCCAAAGCGACGCCGATGGGCGGCCTTGCCCGCCACAAAATCAACGCTGAGCGGTTTACCGTAACGTTTCTCGTCACCGACCAGCGCCAACCTCTTATCGCCCTGCACGACATCGTCGACCTGCACCAAGCGCAGGCCGTCTGGCAGAGCAATTTTATCAATATCGCTTTCAATGCCGCTCTCAACATCGCTCATGCGGGCTTTTTCCAGGCGACATCATTGCGCAGGTACACCGGCTGAACCAGGTGCGCCGGTTGGCCTAGCCCTGCGGCAAAATCCCCTGCCGCTAGCCAGGCCATTTCTTCGGCGCGCGGCTCCAGATCGCTGAAATGTTGGGACATGCTGAGCTGCACATCGGTAGTAAAACGCTCCCACAGGGTAAAACCGCTGCCCACGCCCACCCAGTCAGTTTCTTTGCTGGGTAGGCGCAGCGCTTCTGGGGCTAACACCGCCTCTGCGCTCATCGGCGTGATGGTATCGTTCAGGCAGTGCCATGTGGCGGCGTACACTTCGTTCATACGAGCATCTAAGGCGGTAACAACGTGGCGAAGATGGTAGCGACGATGCGCCTGAAGCGCGAGCGCCGAAAGCGTCGAAACACCCAGCAGCGGGCGATCCAGGCCAAACGCGAGCCCTTGGGCGGCACCTGCCGCTATACGCAGCCCGGTAAACGAACCGGGCCCACGGCCAAACGCCACGGCATCCAGCTGTGCTGGCGTTATCTGCGCCTCGGCAAGCACTTCGTCAACCAGTGGCATTAGCCGGCGCGTATGGGCGCGTGGGGTCATCTCAAAACGCGCCAAACACTCAGTTCCCGAACCGCCTTGGCGCAGTAGGGCTGCGGAGCAGGCGCTTGAAGACGCGTCAAGGGCAAGCAGATGTAACGGCATAGCAATGGGCCACTCGAAAGAAAGGTTGCAGCATTATACCTTGGTCACGCTAACACGACGATGGCCCGCATTAAGCGGGCCATCGGCAAAGGGTCAAGCGATTAGCATGGGGCGCTTGTTAGCAAAAGGCTTCTAGCAAAGCGCTTCTTTCACCTGACGGGTAATATCCGTCACGCTGCCCACGCCTTCAATGCGGTGGTACTGAGGCGCGTTCTGCGCGTCCTGCTTGGCCCACTGCTGATAGTAATCAACCAGCGGGGCAGTTTGATCGTGATAAACCGAGAGACGATTACGCACCGTGGACTCTTGATCATCTTCACGCTGAATAAGTGTTTCACCGGTCACGTCATCTTTGCCCGGCTCTTTGGGCGGATTGTGCTCAACGTGATAAACCCGACCCGAGGCTTGGTGGACGCGACGACCCGCCAAGCGGCTGACGATTTCTTCATCCGGCACGGCGATTTCCACCACGTGGTCAAGCTTTACGCCCGCTTCTTTCATGGCGTCGGCCTGGGGAATCGTGCGCGGAAAGCCATCAAACAGAAAACCGTTTTCGCAGTCTGGCTGGCTGATGCGCTCTTTCACCAAATCAATGATGATGTCGTCAGACACCAAGCCACCGCTGTTCATAATTTCTTTTACTTTCAAGCCCAACTCGGTGCCATCCTTAATGGCCGTGCGCAGCATATCCCCGGTGGAAATCTGAGGAATCTTAAATTGCTCGCAAATAAACTGAGCTTGAGTCCCCTTCCCGGCGCCGGGGGCACCCAACAGGATTAAACGCATGGCACTGCTCCTTGAGTATTAAACTATGAAAAATTCTATAACCCGACAATAACCGCGCCACTCAAGCGACACAACTCTCCAAAAGCCTGAGAGACCCACTTTTATTTCATTTTTTTTAAATTAAAACAGTCAGGTAATACAAAACTACCACTTTAGTCGCCCTACTATAGACCGAACAAACGCAAGCGGCGCCCCGAAGAGCGCCGCTTGTGAGACGATTATAGTGCTGCCAATAACAGCTACCGCCGATAACAGCTGCAGCCAATAACAGCAAAAGCTTTCCCGATTACAGCAACATTCGACGAATGTCGGTCAGCACATCCGCCAGGAAGGCAGTAAAGCGCGCCGCATCGGCACCGTTAATCGCTCGGTGATCGTAAGAGAGCGAAAGCGGCATCATCAAACGCGGTTGGAAGGCGCTGCCATCCCATACCGGCTTCATTTGTGCTTTCGATACACCTAAGATCGCCACTTCCGGCGCGTTAACGATCGGCGTAAACGCCGTGCCACCGATCGAGCCGAGGCTCGAAATAGTAAAGCAGCCACCGGTCATCTCATCGCGCTTGAGCTTCTTGGTTTGCGCTTTTTTGCCTAGCTCCGCCATTTCCTTGGCAATCTCGATCAAGGATTTTTTATCGGCGTTGCGAACCACCGGCACCATCAGGCCATCTGGCGTGTCCACGGCGATACCGATATGCACGTAGTTTTTCCACACCATGGTTTCACCGTCGCCCTTTAAGCTTACGTTGAACTGGGGGAATTTACGCAGCGCAAAGGCACAGGCTTTGACCATAAACGGCAGCGGCGTGAGTTTCGCGCCCTGGGCTTCGGCTTCGGCCTTCATGGCTTTGCGGAAGGTTTCAAGCTCGGTGATGTCTGCTTCGTCAAACTGGGTCACGTGGGGCACGTTGAGCCAGCTGCGGTGCAGGTTGGTCGCGCCCATCTTGAGCAGGCGACCCATCGGCTTCTCTTCCACTTCACCAAACTGGCTGAAGTCGACTTCCGGAATCGGCGGAATACCCGCACCGCCCGTCGCTGCAGCAGCAACGCCAGACTGCGCTTTACCCTGGTTGGCAATCGCTTGCTTCACGTAGGACTGCACGTCTTCTTTAAGCACGCGGTCTTTCGGGCCGCTGGGTTTTACCAGCTCTAAATCGACACCCAGCTCGCGGGCCAGCATGCGTACCGCAGGGCCAGCGTGCACCAGCTTGCCATCGCGGGGCTTATGCGCGGCCATTTGCGCTTCTGGGCTGGGGGTTCCCGCCGGAGATTCAGCGGCCTTAATCGGCTTATCTTTTTTAGGCTCAGATTTTTCGGGAGCCGCTTTTTTCGGTGCCGCTTTTTTAGCACCCGCGACTTCCATATAGCCAATCACATCGCCTTCAGAGACGGTGTCGCCCTCTTTGACGGTAAGCTCCAACAGCTTGCCTTTGTAAGGGCTAGGCACATCCATGGAGGCTTTATCAGACTCTAGCGTGATCAGCGGGTCTTCTTCGTTGATCTCGTCACCGGCCGCCACGCCAATTTCGATAATCGGCACATCAGAAGAGCCTGAAAGATCCGGCACGCGAATCTCTTTACGCTCTAGTTCGCCGCTGCCGCTCTCTTCTTCAGCCGCGTCTTCTTCAGCAGGCTCGCTGGCGGCCGCCGGCGCGTCTGCTTGGGCAGGTGCGTCTTCTTCAGCGTTAGCGTCGCCTTCACCGGCGATTTCCATCTGGCCGATCACATCGCCCTCGGAAACCGTGTCGCCTTCTTTGACGGTGAAGCTGACGATCTTGCCGCTGTACGGGCTCGGCACGTCCATGGAGGCTTTGTCGGATTCCAGGGTGATCAGGGTGTCTTCAGCCTCGACCTCATCGCCTTCGCTGACCGCGACTTCGATGATTTCAACGCTATCAGAGCCGCCAAGATCAGGCACTTTAATATCAACCGTTTGCTTGCCGCCGCTGGCTGACTTTTTAGCGGCAGGGGCAGGCGCTTGTTCTTGAGATCGTTCTTGAGATCGTTCTTGAGACGCTTCTTTCGGCTTGTCTTCTTTCGCTGGCGCGTCTTCTTGCGCGTCGTTTCCACCAGCATCGCTGCCGCCTTCCACTTCCAGCTCGACGATGTCGTCGCCTTCCGAGACGGTGTCGCCTTCTTTGACCAGCACTTTAAGCACCTTGCCGCCTTTCGGGGCAGGCACATCCATGCTGGCTTTGTCGGATTCCAGGGTGATTAGGGTGTCTTCCGCTTCAATGACATCGCCTTCTGACACCGCAATCTCGATGATTTCGACATCGGTATCGCCACCGATGTCGGGAACTTTGATAATTTCGCTACTCAAGGTCGCGCTCCTTCCAAATCGGATCGAGCCGGTGGGCAACCGCCCACCGGACAGCGGTTTAGCTAGTCAGCGGGTTGGGCTTGTTGGCATCGATGCCGTACTTCTTCAACGCTTCGCCGACATGCTTGCGATCAATTTCACCACGCTCAGCCAGCGCGCGCAGCGCCGCCACGGTGACGAAGTAGCGGTCTACTTCAAAGAAGTAGCGCAGCTTCTCGCGGGTATCAGAACGGCCAAAGCCATCGGTACCTAGTACAGTGTAGTCACCGGGCACCCACGCACGCACCTGATCGGCATACAGCTTCATGTAGTCGGTGGAGGCAATCACCGGGCCATCACGGCCTTCCAGACACTGAGTGACGTGGGGATTGGTGGCTTCATCGTCTGGGTTCAAGAAGGCTTCACGCTCAAGCAACAGCGCTTCGCGGCGCAGCTCGTTAAAGCTGGTGACGCTCCAGATATCCGCGCCAATGCCCCAATCGTTGGCCAGCAGCTCAGCGGCAGCTTCGACTTCGCGCAGGATGGTGCCGGAGCCCATCAGCTGCACGCGGCCTTTGTCGCCCTGGGTTTCTTTGAGCAGGTACATACCCTTGACGATGTCGTCGACGGGTACGTTTTCCAGCGCCGGGTGCTCGTAGTTTTCGTTCATCACCGTCAGGTAGTAGAAGCAGTTCTCTTTATCGCTGAACATGCGCTTCAAACCATCCTGCAGGATGACCGCCACTTCGTGAGCGTAGGTGGGGTCGTAGCTGCGGCAGTTGGGGATGGTGGAGGCTTGAATCAAGCTGTGGCCATCCTGGTGCTGCAGGCCTTCGCCGTTGAGCGTGGTGCGCCCCGCCGTACCGCCGACCATAAAGCCACGCGCCTGCAGGTCACCGGCAGCCCAGGCTAAATCGCCAATGCGCTGGAAGCCAAACATCGAGTAGTAGATGTAGAACGGCAGCAGCGTAACGTTGTTGTTGCTGTAGGAGGTCGCCGCGGCGATCCACGCCGACATGGCACCGGCTTCGGTAATGCCCTCTTCGAGAATCTGGCCTTTCTGATCCTCGCGGTAGAACATGATCTGGCCTTTATCGACCGGCTCGTACTTCTGGCCTTCCGAGGTGTAGATCCCGAGCTGGCGGAACATGCCTTCCATACCGAAAGTACGCGCTTCATCAGGGATGATCGGCACGACTTTCTGGCCCAGCTTTTTATCTTTTACCAAGCCGTTAAGCACCCGGACAAACGCCATGGTGGTGGAGACTTCACGCCCTTTGGAGCCACCCATTTGCGAGGCAAAGGTTTTATCTTCAAGGCTGGGGATCTCCAGCGCCTCAAAGTCGCTCTGGCGGCTGGGCAGGTAACCGCCCAAACGTTCCCGCTGCAGGTGCATGTACTTAAGCTCGGGGGAGTCTTCTTCGGGCTTGTAGTACGGCACGTCTTTGAGCTGTTCATCGGTGATCGGAATGCCGAAACGGTCGCGGAAAGTCTTCAGCGCTTCGTATTCCATGCTCTTGACCTGGTGCGCTTCGTTGGCGGCTTCGCCATCGCCGCTGCCCATGCCATAGCCTTTAATGGTATGCGCCAGAATAACCGTAGGCTTACCGTTGGTTTGGTGAACCGCTTCGTGGTAGGCCGCGTAGACCTTGAACGGGTCGTGGCCACCGCGGTTAAGCTTCCAGATGTCGTCATCGGAAAGGTCTTTAACCATCGCTTCGGTTTCAGGGTACTTACCGAAGAAGTGCTCGCGGGTGTACGCACCGCCGTTGGCCTTGTAGTTCTGGTATTCGCCGTCGACCGCTTCATCCATGCGTTTTTGCAGAATGCCTTTCTTGTCCTTCTCGAACAATGGATCCCAGTGGCGGCCCCAGACGACCTTGATCACGTTCCAATCAGCGCCACGGAACACGCCTTCGAGCTCGTCCATAACGCGGGAGTTGCCGCGCACAGGGCCGTCAAGGCGCTGCAGGTTGCAGTTGATAACGAAGATCAGGTTGTCGAGATTTTCGCGGCCGGCCAGAGAAATCGCGCCCAGGGATTCCGGCTCGTCACACTCGCCGTCGCCCATAAAGCACCAGATCTTACGGTCGTACATGTCTTTCAGCTCACGGTGATGCAGGTACTTCATCACGTGCGCTTGGTAAATCGCCTGAATAGGCCCAAGCCCCATGGACACCGTGGGGAACTGCCAGTAATCCGGCATTAGCCACGGGTGCGGGTAGGAAGACAAACCGCCGCCATCCACTTCTTGGCGGAATTTATCCATCTGTTCTTCAGATAGACGGCCTTCCAGGTAGGAGCGGGCATAAATACCCGGTGCCACATGGCCCTGGATGTACACCAAATCTCCGGCAAAATCGCCCTGGGGCGCGCGGAAGAAGTGATTGAAGCCCACATCGTACAGCGTTGCCGACGACATGAAGCTGGCAATATGGCCGCCCAGGCCTGGCTTGGCGCGGTTATTGCGAATCACCTGAGCAATAGCGTTGTAACGAATCAACGAGCGAATCCGGCGTTCCATAAACAGATCGCCGGGCATCGGTGCTTCGCGGTGAACCGGGATCGTATTACGGTGCGGGGTTGTCACCGAGAAGGGCACCTTCATGCCGTCCCGGCGCAGGCGATCCGCCAGGCGGGTCATCAGGTAGCGGGCACGATCTTCGCCCTCACGATCCAATACCGATTCTAGGGAATCAATCCATTCCGTAGTTTCGATCGGATCGAGATCTTCTCTTGTCTCCAGACTCATAGAGGTCTCTCCGAATGACGATAAATGACAATAATCCCCGCTACCCTGAAGGGCCTGGGGAGACGGCGGTGACAGCCTATTACCGCGCGCCAATATAACGCCGGCGAATGAACGCCGGATAAGGGTTTTCTTCCTACATTCAACAAGCTACGCATGCTCGCTTGTAGTAAAGCTACACAAATATCATAAAAATTAGCTTTTCGTATACGTGAAGATACCGCAAAGTCGCCACGCTGCCAATTCTGCAGCAGCCAAAAAGCCTATCGAAAACAAACTACTGCACCGCAACATAAGCAATTACTAGCCCCTTGGTGGTTCCGACTAAATGCCATCGTTCTGTAATTAAACTACCGTTTTATTTACTCGCCAAAGAAGCACTTACATAATGCAACAACCGCCCTAAGTGCTTAATTAGCCGCTAGCCGCTGTTCAAAATATGCCCAATCAAACGTTGGCCCTGGGTCAGTTTTACGCCATGGCGCTACGTGAGCGTGGCTAGTCATTCGGCGGCGGTTCAGCTGCGGGTAGCGCGCTACTAGCCACCTCACCGCGCCGACCAAAGCGTCATACTGCGCCCTGGTGAAGGGCGTTTTTTCATCACCTTCTAGCTCAATGCCTACTGAAAAGTCATTGAGCGCCCGACGCCACTCCCTTTGGTGCGCATCCCACCAACAAGAACGCCCCGCGTGCCAAGCGCGCTGGTCGGTATCAACAAACTGCACGCACTCGCCATCGCGACGTATCAGCAGATGGGCGGATACTCTCAAATGGGCAATGTCAGCGAAAAATGGGTGTTCGTCTACCGCCAGCTGATTGGTGAACAGCGCTTCAATGGCGGTACCGCTAAACTGCCCAGGCGGCAGGCTGATGGCATGCAGCAGTAGCAGCGATACTTCACCGCTGGGTCGAGTGTCACAGTTGGGGGATACCACCTTTCGAGCACTTTCCCACCAGCCGCTCAGGGGTTGTTTATTTTCCACGCGCAAGGCCTCCTCTGCGTTAGCGCTTTCTTGCAACTTTTCGCTGCTCTCTTTGACAGCTGTTGTTGACGGCTCTCTTTCACTGCTTTTTTTCACTACAATGCCGAACACACTCGACGATATTCAGAGAACTCACCGTGATGCATTACCAATCTGCTCTTGCTGAAGAAATCCGCGCCAGCGCTGCTCGCCTGCTAGCAGAAGATGTTGGCCCGGGAGATATTACCGCGCAACTGATTCCTGAAGACCAGTGGGCCACTGCGGACGTGATTACCCGCGAAGCCGCCGTGCTATGCGGCGCTGCCTGGGTGGATGAATTGTTTCGCCGCTTAGATAGCCGAGTAAGCCTAAGCTGGCACGCAACCGATGGCGACAAGCTTGAGGCTGGCCAGTGTTTTTTGACCCTAGAGGGCCCTGCCCGCATTCTGCTTACCGGCGAGCGCGCGGCGCTCAACGTGCTGCAAACCTTGTCGGCCACGGCCACGGCCACCCGCGCTTATGTTGATCTTATTGAAGGCACCGGCGTGCGCCTGCTTGATACGCGTAAAACGTTGCCCGGCATGCGCTTGGCGCAAAAATACGCCGTTACCTGCGGCGGTGGGCACAACCACCGTATCGGCCTGTGGGATGCTTTTTTAATCAAAGAGAACCACATTGCGGCCTGCGGGGGGATTCAAGCAGCGGTTGCCCAGGCGCGCAAACTGGCAAGCGAGCTGCCTGTGGAAGTCGAGGTCGAAACCTTTGAGGAACTGGATCAGGCGCTGGCAGCAGGTGCCGATATTATTATGCTCGACAACTTTGCCCTTGAGGACCTGCATGTTGCCGTCGAAATCAACGGCGGCCGCGCCACCCTTGAAGCTTCCGGTAACGTAAGCGCCGCTACGCTGCGGGCGATTGCCGATACTGGCGTTGACTGTATCTCTAGCGGCGCGCTCACCAAGGACATCGCCTCAATCGATCTTTCCATGCGCATCACCCGCAGTTATAGCGTGTAAACAAAGCCTGAGCGTGTAAACAAAGCCTGGAAGCCTAGGTTTCAACAGCATTTAGCGCCTTGGAAAGCCGATACCGCTTAAGCGACTCACCGCTGCGTTCAACCCACTGCTCGCCGTGGTTTTCCCAGCCACGGCGCGTTAGGCGCTCATAGAGCATCGAACTGGCCTCTATTTCCACCCGCCCAAGCCCTTGCTCAAGCAGCATACGTTCAGCGTGAACCAGCAAGGTGGTGCCAATACCGCGCCCAGCCAACGAAGGCCATACATAGAGCGTTTCAATCCGTCCGGCGTCTAAGTCTACTTCCAAAAACCCCACACAGCGGCCATCACAAGTGGCAACTAACGTGGTGTAAAGCGCTTGCCGCACCGCCCAGGCACTACCTTCCCGGGGCAGGGCATTGGCCCACGCACGCCGTTCATCCAGCGTGTAATGAGCGGCAGCGCCTTGCATCACCGCGTGATAAAACACCTCCGCCTGATCGGCAGCGTCCCGCGCCAGCGCAGCGCGATAAATAATGCGTGCACGTGTGGGTACCGGCGTCAGTTGCTCCTCAGTATTCGTCATACTTTACCCCTGAGCTGTTCAACAGTTATGCACTAATGCGTTATTCACTTGCGCGGTATTTGCCCACGCCTCATTCGGTCACGCCTTGCCTATCAGCCTGCTTTATACTGGTCAGATCAACCCTACGCGGATCAACCTAAAAAAGGCAGTGTGATGGACGATGCCCCCAACAGCGAGCACTTTACGCTGACCCCCATTGGTTATGTGGTGAGCGACTACCCGGATAAGTTCGGCATTCCGCGCCAGCCAGGATTAGCCCCCGCTGCCAATGCGCGCCTGGTGTTAACCGCCCCCTACAATGACCCCCTCGCCGTGCGCGGCCTGGAGGCATTCAGCCATCTATGGTTGAGCTTTATTTTTCATCAAAGCCCCGAGCGCTGGTCGCCGTTAGTGCGGCCGCCGCGTTTGGGTGGCAACCGCAAGATAGGCGTTTTTGCCAGCCGCAGTACCCATCGGCCTAATCGTCTGGGGCTATCGCTGGTGAAAATAGCGGGCATTGATACCCAGCACGGCGTTACGCTTCAGCTCCAGGGCTGCGATTTGGTTAGCGGTACGCCGGTAGTCGACATAAAGCCCTACCTTCCCTGGGCTGAATCTCACCCCCATGCACAGGCAGGCTTTGCCCCGCACGCCCCCACGCTGATGGACGTTGTTTTTCATCCACAGGCACTAGAGACACTTACCAAACGCCAAGATAGCGCCACGCTGTATGCCTTAATCGAGCAGGTTCTGGGCCAAGACCCAAGACCCGCCTACAAGCAAAAAGAGACCCATTCTGAGCGACTTTACGGCGTTCGGCTGCGTGATGTGGACGTTAAGTTTCGCCCCTATCCAAACAATGAAGCCACCACCTTGGAGGTGATGGCTGTCGAGCCTTACGCAGAATAAAGAGACCACCGGGGCGGTTTAAGCGGGAAAGGTAATGCCCAAACGGCGGCCGACTTCCTCATACGCTTCAATTACGCCGCCCAACCCCTGGCGGAAACGGTCTTTATCGAGTTTTTCGCGGGTGTTGGCATCCCACAAACGGCAGCCGTCAGGCGAGAACTCATCGCCCAGCACTACTTCGCCTTTGAATACACCAAACTCCAGCTTGTAATCCACCAGCAGCATATCGGCTTGGGCGAACAGCGCCTTGAGAATATGGTTAACCTTGAAGGTTAATACCTTCATTTTGGCTAACTGCTCGGGCGTTGCCCAACCAAACGTTTCCGCCAGCGACTCGTTAATCATCGGGTCGCCCTTCTCATCGTTTTTCAAGAACAGCTCAAACGTGGGTGGCGTCAGTTCAATACCCTCTTCTACGCCAAGCCGTTTTACCAAGCCACCGGCAGCGATGTTACGCACCACGCACTCCACCGGGATCATCTGCATCTTTTTGACCAGGCTTTCCGTCTCAGAGAGCTGCTTTACAAAGTGGGTGGGAATCCCCCCTTCCTGCAGACGCTCCATAATGAAGGCGTTAAAGATGTTATTGACCATTCCCTTACGGGCCAGCGACTCCACTTTTTTGCCATCGAAGGCGCTGGTGTCATCACGAAAATTAAGCACCAACAAATCCGGATCGTCGGTGGTATACACAGATTTCGCCTTACCGGCGTAAAGTTCTTGGCGCTTTTCCATGGGGGCTCCGTAAGGGGTCAAAGGGTCAACAAATTAACGTAAATAGCCGGAAACGCGCTCAAGCAGCTCGCGCTGATCATCGGCGCTGAAGGCTCGCTCACTGGCGTTAATCGCACGTAGAATCGTCTGGTCGCCATTAGGCTGCAGGGCAAGCCGAATCTCTTGCGACATCTTGCGCACGTCCGCGCTGAACACGATTTGCAACGGGTTGCGGTTGCGCTCAGTTTCGGTCATGTATTCGACCAGGAACTCGTAACCATTGGGGTCAGTGGCCAGTAAATCTCGCTGCCCTTCTTGAGCAAAATCAAGCTCAAGGTAGTGGTTGAGTTCGGCCCACACGCGATCAATTGGCTGTGGAATAACCGCTTCCCACTCATCGCCCTGTTGGCGAATTTGCAGCGTTTGTTGAGCAGTTAAGCGCTGGGCGGTCCATGAAGAGGAAGCACTGGCAGAGGCGCTACGTGAACTCAGGTGGCTTTCCAACGCATCCAGGCAGCTGGCCATGGTTTGCCCACCGCGCTCACAGCGTACTTCACTGCTGCCTGCGCGCAGCGCACTTTGCAGCCGTATATCTGCCTGAGAAGTGACGATAATGCCCTGGGCAGCGCTGCTCTGCTGCACCGCCAATTGACGGCTACGCACGAACTCTTCCAGCTGCGGCCAAACCGTACCGGTGTCGGCTGCCACCACCAGCCACGTTTGATCGCCTACTTCACGGCGCTCAACATACTCGGGTTCCAACCCACTGCCGATGGTCAACAGCTGCGGAGGCCGAACCTCTGCCGCTTCGTCAAGCCGTACCCCTTGGGCAGCAGCTTGAGGAACCGGCAGCGCATCGCGGTAACGCTGGGTATTGCGGGTTTCCGGCAGCACTAAAGGCGGCGACGGCGCGGCCTCGGTATAGTCCAGGTTGCGGTCATGGTAAAAACCACCCCGTGCACAACCGGAGAGCGCGACAGCCGCGGCGAGTGCCAGCGGCACCCATTTAAGCGCACGTTTATTAAGCACAGAGCTCATCAAGCCACCTTTAGTCAACAAAACAGGTATCCAGCCCAACGGTGAGTGAGCTGGATAACAAAGGGTTCGCGCCGGGCTATTCTTCGATCACACCCGCCAACTGCAGTGCTTCACTCACCGTGGCGTGGTATTTATCCGACAGCCACGTCAGCGGCAAGCGAGTACCCGCTTCCATGTAACCCATGCGGTGCAGCGCCCACTTCACCGGGATAGGGTTCGACTCTATGCCCAGGTTGGTATGCAGCGGCATCAAGCGCGTATTAATTTGGTGCGCCTTTTCGGAATCACCGGCCACAGCGGCGGCACACAGTTCGTGCATCGCCCGTGGGGCAACGTTGGCGGTTACCGAAATATCGCCGTGCCCACCCATCAACATAAAGTCACAGGCGGTTGCATCGTCACCGGAGTAGAGCATAAAGCCACTGCCCTTGAGGCGAGTGATTAGATCCTCGGCACGCTCCAGGTTCCCCGTGGCGTCTTTCAAACCGATAATATTATCCACCTCGGCCAAGCGTAAAACGGTTTCATTATATAAATCAGAGCAGGTACGGCTCGGCACGTTATAAAGAATTACCGGCAGCTTGCTGCCCTCAGCAACCGCTTTAAAGTGCTGATAAAGGCCTTCTTGGGTCGGCTTGTTGTAGTAAGGGCAGACCGACAAGCAGTAATCGGCCCCCACTTCACCCGCGTATCGCGCCAGCTCAACCGCTTCAGAAGTAGCGTTGGCCCCAGTGCCTGCAATAACGGGGATACGACCGTTCACTTCTTCTACCACGCTGCGGATCACATCAAAGTGCTCAGCAAACGACATGGTGGTAGGTTCACCCGTGGTACCAGCGGCCACAATGGCATCGGTGCCATTTTCGAGATGGAAGTTCACCAGACGGCGAAGCGCCTCCCAGTCGATGTCGCCATTGACCTTCATAGGCGTCGCCAGGGCGACTATGCTGCCTGTGATCATCCGTTTATTCCTCACCTGCTAAATTGTGGTATCAATTATCTATGTGTTTTTCACGCTACATATTTGCCGAAACCGAGCGCCATTGCGACACCTTGTATTAGGCGCTAGCCTTCCACAGAGGGCAAATGGTACTCAGGCGATTAGAGCCTGTACAGCGTAAAGCGATGAGAGTTTGCACCAGGGTGATGTCGGCTTTGACAACGGTGCCCAGCTTACGTGTAATCGGGCATAACGCTCAATCTTAACACCCACCCCTAATAAGGACGCATTATGTCTGTTGAAATTGGCCAGCCCGTGACTGATTTTTCCGCGACCGCCACTGGCGACACCACGGTAACGCTGTCAGAACTGCGCGGCAAACACGTGGTCATTTACTTCTACCCTAAAGCCAGCACCCCCGGCTGCACCACCGAGGGCGGTGACTTCCGCGACCGCAAGCCGGCCTTTGATGCCGCGAATACGGTGATTCTTGGCGTCTCTCGCGACGGCCTGCGCGCCCAGGAGAACTTTAAAGCCAAGCAGGATTTCAACTTTGACCTGATCTCCGACAAAGATGAACATCTCTGCACGCTGTTTGACGTTATCAAACTCAAGAAAATGTACGGCAAAGAACACCTGGGCATCGAGCGCAGCACGTTCTTAATTGATAAAGACGGCAAGCTGGCAAAAGAGTGGCGCGGCGTTAAGGTGCCTGGCCACGTTGATGAAGTGCTTGCGGCGGCTGAAACACTTAACGCCGCTAGCTAGCCCTCATACCCGTACTGGCCTGTTTGTGCTGATGTACCCGCGCTGGCGATGCCTTGGCCAGCGCGGGCAGTGGCGGAGTATCACTCACACTCGTTTGCCGTGGCTTGCCGAACCCGCTTTTCTTCTATCTCATGAATACCTCGCGGCCAGGCGTAAACCAGCGCTTTCAGCAGCGTTGCCAAGGGAATGGCAAAGAAAATCCCCCAGAATCCCCAAATACCACCGAAGAACAGCACCGCCACAATGATAGACACCGGATGAATATTGTTGGTTTCAGAGAACAACACCGGGGCTAATACATTGCCATCCAGCGCCTGAATCACGCCATAAGCCACTAATACATATACAAATTCTTCACCAAGGCCGAAGTGAAACCCTGCGACGGCGGCCACGGGCAGCGTTGCCACCGCCGCCCCGATATACGGCACCAACACTGAAAACCCGACCAGCACCGCCAGCAACGCCGTATAGGGCAAGCCAAAGAAAGCAAAGGTTAAGAAAGCCACCGTGCCCACAATGATAATTTCGATGAACTTACCGCGGATATAGTTGGCAATTTGATGATCCATTTCGCGCCAAATCTGCGATAGCAGCGTACGCTTTTGCGGCAGCAGCGAAAGTATAAAGCCTACCAATACGTCACGGTCTTTGAGCATAAAAAAGACCAGAATCGGCACCAGTACCAAGTAAATAATCAGTGACATAACATTACCCAGCGACGCCAGCGACAGTGTGATGGCACGCTGCCCTAGCTGACTGATTTCACGGCTTGCCACACCGATCCAGCCCTGCATTTGGTCGGGGGTAATGATGTTCGGATAGCGCGCTTGAAGATCATCCAACCAATCCTGCCCGCTGGCAAACATACGCGGCGTTTCCTGAACCAGTGCCGCCATTTGGTTCCAAATAAGCGGCATCAGAATAAACGCCAGGGTTAGCAACACGCTGATGAAGGCTAAAAATATCAAGATCACTGAAAGCAAATGCGGCACGCCGCGCCGGGTAAGCGCGCCCACGACCCCCTGGAGCAAGAAGGCAATCACCAGCGCGGTAAAAAACGGTGCCAGCATGCGCCCAAACCAAATAATGGCCGCAAAGCCTGCCACCAGCACCACCAGCATGATCAGCGCCTCCTCATCCGAGAAGTAACGCTCCACCCAGCTTTTCAGAATTGTGCGCAGAGTCATGAGCGCGCATCTCCCGCTTTTCGTATCCAGTAAATATAACGATCACCGCGCTGCTCACGCCCTTCCAGCGTATGCGCGCTCTGCTCGGTAAATGACGCCATATCACGCCATGAACCTGCATCGGTTGAATGCACTTCAAGCAGCTGACCTGCCGCCAAACCCGCCAAGGCCTGCTTCGCTTTCAGTAACGGCAACGGGCAATGCAGCCCACTAGTGTCAAGCACCGTGTCGGGCTGAAAGCCCCCAGTTTGCTCAGACATACACTCCCCCTCAAAATGCCCTGCCTATTCACGGCATCGATTTAAAAATCATGCGTCATCACCGATTTTGCATAATCGATATTGCGCAAACGATGCTGTCTAGTCATTGTTTACTATCTGGTCATTGTGTAACAAACCCAGCGGCATAGACTGTTTTTATGGACCGTCTCTATAGACCGTCTCTATAGACGGCCTATTTAGCGACTGATTTCACCAGGCTGTCGATTTAACGGCACTTCCCTGTCTTTATCAATGTCACAGCGTCTGTTCACGCCACACGGCGAACGCTGTGCCTAACCATTACTCATGAGGATGCCATGCTGCCCTTTCGTACCGCTTACCCAGGTTGGATATGTGCGTTGGCTTGCGCCTGCGGCAGCTTACTGTATAGCCCGCCAAGCGACGCCATGAACGATTACGGCCTGCCCAGCCTAGGCACTGCTTCCATGTCGGTCAGCAATGAAGAGCACCGGCTAGGTCGCGCATGGCTGCGCCAATTTCGTGCCCAAGCACCTCAGTGGCATGACCCTATCGTTAGCGATTATTTAGACAGCCTGCTGGCCCGGCTAGCGCCGCATAGCCAAATTAACGGCCTGCAAACGATTACCGTAATGGTCGACAACCGCTCGCTTAACGCCTTTGCCGTTCCCGGCGGCGTGGTGGGGATTAACTCGGGGCTGTTCGCCTTTGCCGAGGATGAAGGTGCTTTTGTCTCAGTGCTGGCACACGAACTAGGCCACCTCTCGCAGCGCCACTACGCCCGGGGCAGCGCCCGCGCAGCACAGACCCAACTGCCCGCCATGGCGGCAATGCTCGCAGGCATGTTAATTGCGGCCAGTGGCGGCGGGGAAGCGGGCATAGCGGCCGCCATGGGTTCACAAGCAGCGTTAATTCAAGACCAACTCAGCTACTCACGCCTGTTTGAACGAGAAGCCGATAACATCGGCCTGCAAGCCATGGCCAATGCAGGCTACGACCCCAAGGCGATGGTCCGCATGTTCACAGCTATGCAGCGCATGGCACGCCTACAGGGTGACGCGCCGCCGGAATTCTTGCTCACCCACCCGGTGACTGACAGCCGTTTGAGCGCAGCACAGGATCGCGCCGCCCAGCTTAACATCGCCGATGCTTACACCAGCGACACCCTTTACGACATGATGCGCGGCCGTGCGCTGCTGAGTATCTATGCCAATACGCCACGCCAAGCTGCTGCGCGCCTTGCCCAGGAAGACGCCGAACAGGCCGCCCAGGACTATTTGGCAGCGTTGATCGCCGCGCGTAACGGCCAAACCGACAGCGCCCTACAGCGCCTAGACCAGCTTGCCCGCGAACAGCCCGACTTTGCCATGCTGCCCGCCTCTGCGGCGAGTGTCGCGCTGGAAGCCAGTCGCTACGATGAGGCGATTCAGCGCAGCCAGCGGCTGCTTCGCCTGATGCCTAACTACCTACCAGCTCAGCTGATATTGGCCGAAGCGCAGCTTCAGCGCGACCCTCAAGCGGCGTATAACCTGCTGCGCGACATTACCGCCCAGCACCCGGAAAACCCACAGGGCTTTAACCTGCTGGCGGAAGCGGCTGGCCGCAGCGGGCATGATGGCTGGGGCCACTTAGCGCTTGCCGAACACCTTCAACTGACTGGCCGCGTCGATCGCGGCATTAGGCAGCTCTCTATCGCCAGGGATGCCGCTGAGCGGGAAAATGACCAGCAGGCGCTGGCACGAATTGAACAGCGCCGCGAGGCCTTTATTGAGTACCGTGAGGCGCTCGAAAAATTCTAACGCCGGCGCTTAATGTGTGCTGTATACAAAACCCGAGCTGGCTAAGCTCGGGTGCTTTTAAACAATGCTGCCTACCTGCGCCTCAACCCCGAACGTCAAGAATTGAAATTAAGCATGCGCTCTAAGGGCTTTAAGGCTTTCAGGCGCAGCGCCTCATCAACAAAAATTTCACCGCTGCCATCTCGCAGCGCCCCGGCCAGGTTATCCAGGGCGTTCATGGCCATCCAAGGGCAGTGCGCGCAGCTGCGGCAGGTAGCGCCATTGCCTGCTGTCGGCGCTTCAAACAGGGTTTTGCCGGGCACCGCCTGCTGCATCTTGAAAAAGATGCCTCGGTCCGTTGCGACAATCAGCTTATCGTTGGGCAGTTCTTTCGCTGCCTTGATCAACTGCGAGGTGGAGCCTGCCACGTCTGCAAGCTTCACCACCGGCTCAGGCGACTCTGGATGCACCAGTACCGCGGCATCAGGGTAGAGGCGCTTAAGGTCTTCAACGCCTTTGGCTTTAAACTCTTCGTGAACGATACAGGCACCATCCCACATCAGCATATCAGCGCCGGTTTTTTTCTGGATATAGCCGCCCAAATGCTTGTCGGGTGCCCAAAGAATTTTCTCGCCCTTCGCCTGCAGGTGCTCAATCACCTCAACCGCAATCGAAGAGGTCACCACCCAATCCGCCCGCGCTTTAACGGCAGCCGAGGTGTTGGCATACACCACCACGGTGCGGTCAGGGTGCGCATCGCAGAACGCGGAGAACTCATCAACGGGGCAGCCAATATCCAGCGAACAGGTCGCTTCCAGCGTCGGCATCAGCACACGCTTTTCAGGCGAGAGGATCTTGGCGGTTTCGCCCATAAAGCGGACACCGGCGACAACCAGCGTGGTGGCGTCGTGGCGGGCACCAAAGCGCGCCATTTCCAATGAATCCGCGACACAGCCGCCGGATTCTTCCGCTAGCTGCTGAATGGCATCATCGGTGTAGTAGTGTGCTACCAAAACGGCGTTATGGGCTTTCAGCAGCCGTTTGATTTCTTCAACACGGGCCTGATCTTCCGCTGGAATGCGGGTCGGGCAATAGGCTGTGGGCAGCGAAGCATCAAGCTGAGCTTGCGTAGTCATAATAGTCATTGTGTCTACCACTGTGACGAACAGGGAATCCCCCTGTTAAACACTGGGCCACGGCGTAGGTAAGTATCGTTCTATACCTAAGGTTTTATACCTATAGTTTTATACCTACGCCGCTCGTGTGTGCGCTAGGCCGATGCGTCTCTCGCGGTGGCCTAACGCTAAAAAATCCCTTCTGGACAGATTTATTCTAAACCATTTTGGCGGGAAATAGCGCTTGACTGCAAACAGATTGACACACACAGAGTGCTTTCCATGCATATATGAAACGTCTGATTAGCATACTGATGAGTCATAGCAAAACGCCCCTGGCAGCTAGGCTGCCAGGGGCGTTGAATCTGGTGGGTCGTGCAGGATTCGAACCTGCGACCAATTGATTAAAAGTCAACTGCTCTACCAACTGAGCTAACGACCCAAATTTTTTGCTGCACTTACTTTTTACGCTTCAACCGTTCGCGATTAATAGCTTGGCTATTAAAAAACATTTTATGGTGGGTCGTGCAGGATTCGAACCTGCGACCAATTGATTAAAAGTCAACTGCTCTACCAACTGAGCTAACGACCCGCCTGAACGGATGCATATCTTACGCGCGCACTACTTTCATGACAAGCGTTTTTTAACCCTAAATGACATAAATGCCACTTTTTCGTGCCTGGCATTTCACTCTATACAGTCGGTATACAGCCATTACCGCCAGGCACGCTTACTCATTTATCTATTCACTTACCTACTTGCTTCTTACCTATTTACGCCAAAAAGCCTAGCGCGCTTTGCTTTTGGGTTTACGCATTGCCTGCACCGGCTTGCGTTTGTGCTTATCGCGGTTCCAACGGTTCTTCTCATCCGGCGTTAGCGCGGGCACTTTACGGGCTTCTAAGTTAGCCAGAGTGGCTAAGTCGTCCACCTCGTCTTGGGTAAGCTCGACCCATTCACCGGCTTTCGCCCGCTTATCGAGGAAGATATTGCCATAACGCACGCGTTTCAGGCGGCTAACCGTCAGCGCTTGAGACTCCCACAGGCGGCGCACTTCACGGTTGCGGCCTTCCAAAATCACCACGTGGAACCAGGTGTTAATGCCTTCGCCACCAAACTCCTGCACATCGGTAAAGCGCGCCGGGCCATCTTCCAGCATGACCCCATCGACCATCGCCACAATATGCTCACGCTTCACTTCGCCCATCACGCGAACCGCGTACTCGCGCTCCACCTGGGTAGAGGGGTGCATCAAGCGGTTGGCCAGCTCACCATCGGTGGTGAACAGCAGCAAACCGCTGGTGTTGATATCCAAACGGCCAATGGCAATCCAGCGTTCGCCTTTCAGGCGCGGCAAGCGTTCAAAAACGGTGCGTCGCCCTTCCGGGTCTTTACGGGTGCACAGCTCGCCTTCCGGCTTGTTGTACATAATCACCCGGCGTGGCACTTCTTCTTCCGGGCGCAGTGCCACTGGTCGATCATCAAAGCTGACTTTATCGCGCGCTTCAACGCGATCACCCAGCTTGGCCACTTGGCTGTTCACTTTTACGCGGCCAGCGGAAATTGCTGTTTCCATCTCACGCCGCGAGCCAAGGCCTGCACGGGCCAAGACTTTTTGCAGCTTTTCACTGGTAGGGGGCGTGGTGGTGTTATTACTCTGACTCATGGTCGTCTGACCTCACATCGGTAGTCTCCGTGCCGGCGCCGTCATCTTGTTGGCGCTTGGCACGTGCCGCGAGCCTGGCTTCTAAATCGGCAAAGCTCAGCGGCTGGGTTAACGCCGTCTCGGCGTGCGTATCGGCTATCTCAACCTTAGGTATCTCAGCCGTGGGTATCTGTTCTTTCTGGGGAGGCGCATCCTGCACCGTTTTGGCCGTTTCGTCCAGTCCTTCAGTCGCCGTTTCAGTCAGCGCCTCGGGGGCTGCTTCAGAAGATGCATCGTCCTCCCAGCTTGCCAGGGTGTGCATGGGCGGCAGTGCATCGAGGGTTTTTAACCCAAAATCGTCTAAAAAGCCTCGTGTAGTGGCGTACACCGCCGGCCGGCCGGGAACATCGCGATGACCGACCACCCGAATCCAGCCGCGCTCTGCCAACGTGCGCATAATCGAGCTACTCACGCTGACCCCGCGCACTTCTTCAATATCGCCCCGGGTAACCGGCTGGCGGTAGGCGATTAACGCCAGCGTTTCCAGCAGCGCCCGTGAGTAGCGCTGGGGGCGCTCGTCCCACAGCCGCGACACCCACTGGGAAAGCCGTGGGCGAATGCGCAGCTGATAGCCCGAGACGGTTTCCAGCAGTTCCAGCGCACCCGCGGAATGGCGCTGCTGTAAACGCTCTAAGACTTGGCGAAACTCATGCCGAGAGGGGCACTCATCAACAAGAAAGAGTGTTTCCAAGCGCTCAAGAGGCAGCGGCTCACCGGCAGCCAACAGCGCTGCTTCAATAATGTCATCCAATCCAGTGGCGGCGTTACTCATGGCGTCTCCTTGCCGGGTTCGAAGGCAGGCTCACCGTAGGCGTCATCGTCTATTTCGCCCTCATCAAAAGCACCCTCTTCAAAAGTGCCCTCTTCATCGTCAGCAAGGGCAGCACGCCGCGCGCGCACATGGATCGGCGACAGCGGCGCATTCTGGACAATTTCAATCATGGCTTCTTTGGCGAGCTCTAAAATGGCCATAAACGTCACCACGACGCCTGCGCGCCCTTCTTCCAAGCTAAACAGCGCCTCAAAAGGGGTATAACGCTGATGGGCATCATCATGACTGAGCTGTTCCATTATCTTGAGCATGCGCTCGCGGGTAGACAGCACCTCGCGACTGACCTGGTGAGCCTGCACCAGCTCGGCGCGCTTCAGAATGTCGGAAAGCGCGCTGAGCAATTCATCCAGTTCCACCTCGGGGTGAATCACTCGGGATTCCAGCGGAGGTAAGCCTACCTGCACGCTAAACCAGTCGCGCCCCATGCGTGGTAGCGTATCCAGCGTTTCTGCCGCCTCTTTAAGGCGTTCGTACTCTTGCAAGCGACGGATAAGCTCAGCGCGCGGGTCTTCTTCCTCGTCCCCTTCCACCTTCGGCGGGCGGGGCAGCAGCGTGCGCGATTTTATCTCAGCCAGCATGGCGGCCATCAGCAGGTACTCACCCGCCAGCTCGATCTCCATGGCCTTCATTAGCTCCACGTACTCGATGTACTGGTGGGTAATGGTCGCCACGTTGATGGTCAGAATATCCAGGTTTTGGCGACGAATCAGATAGAGCAGCAGGTCCAGCGGGCCTTCAAAGGTTTCCAAAAACACACGCAGCGCTTCCGGGGGAATATACAAATCCTCCGGCATTTGCGTAATCGGCTCGTTGAACAAACGCCCAAACGAAACCGCCACTGGCTCAGCGGTTTCAGCATCAGGGCTTTCTAGGACAGCGGTATCACTTGGCGTCTCGCTCACGCGGGTCGGTTCTCTTGGTGAAGGGTAATCGGCACAGTGAACCAGTTTAGCAAAGTCGGTAGCATTCGCGTCGCTCTATTCAAGAGTAAGCACCAGCACGCTACCCCGCCTCCACCGCTTTGCGGTAGCGCCCGGCATAGTCAAATAGCTTGTCGCGGATTTGGAAATGGCGACCCACTTTTCGGCCTACGACAAAATCTGGGTGGCGTAGGCGGCGCTGTTCGGCAACGACTTCCTCAGCGCTTAGCGGCTGCCACTTACCCCCCGGTGCGCGCAGGTGATAGCGCAGAAAAGCGGCATAGAAGGCGCGCCGCTGAGCGGGCGTTTCCAGCGCAAACCACTCAGAAAGATGGCTGCCATCTTCGTCGTGATAGGTGACTTTTAAGCGTGGCAGGCCACGACCGTTGGTGGTCGCTTCCAGCTGCATACCGCTTACCCGTAGCACCTTGGCATCTTTCAGTTTCAGGGCATCTTTGAGCTTATCATCTGCATCCACCAACAGCTTTTCACAGCCGTGGCAGCGGCGGGCGGCGATGTCATTTTCAGCGCCGCACTCATCGCAGACTTTAAAGCGAAATCTAAACTCACATTGATGGCGCTTTCCTTGATCATCTTCAATTAGCCCCTGGCAACGGCGGCCAAAGTGCTCGATCACCAGATCACCGTCGCGCTTTCCCCAGTAAAGGTTGGCATGGCCGCAGGCGGGGCACTCCACCTGAACCGGTTCGCTGTCGCTATCAGGCTTCGGCTCGCCCACTTCTGGGGCATAGATATCCCAAGGGTTACCGGCGTAATCCAGAATCAAACAGTCGCTCTTGCCCGGCGATAAGCGCAGCCCTCTACCCACCATCTGCTGATAAAGGCTCACCGATTCGGTGGGCCGCAAAATAGCGATCAAATCCACGTGGGGCGCATCGAAGCCGGTGGTCAACACCGCGACGTTAACCAGGTATTTCAGCTGCCGCGCTTTAAACGCATCAATCAGCGCCGTGCGCTCTTGTGAAGGCGTGGCACCGGTAATTAAAGCAGCCTCTGCCCTGGGTAAATAGCCGATAATTTCTTCGGCGTGGGCCACGGTGGCGGCAAAAATCATCACCCCTTGGCGATCAACCGCGCGTTCGATGATTTGCCCGATAATACCCGGCGTCGCCCGGTGGCCCGCCACCACACGATTAAGCGTCTCCTCCTGAAACAGGCCGCTTGAAGAGGGTTTGAGCGCTGCGAAGTCGTAGCCCTCAATGGCCATATCCAAACGCTTTGGCTCAGCAAGATAGCCTTGTTTCACCATTAAGCGCAGCGGCTGCTCGAACACGCAGTCGCGGAAAAAACTCTCTTCGCTGCCGCGCACCATGCCGTGGTGGTGGCGATAATAGATAAACCCCTGCCCCAAACGGTAAGGCGTCGCGGTGAGGCCGAGTATTTTAAGCTGTGAATTGTGTTGGCGCAGGTGCTCAATCACCTGGCGGTAGCTGGCATCTTCGTTGAGCGACACGCGATGGCTCTCATCGATCACCAGCAGGGTAAAGTTAGCGTCGTTGAAGCTCGCTAAGTTACGCACCACCGACTGCACCGAGCCAAATACCACTTGGCGGTTGGCCTCTTTGCGCTTTAAACCGGCGCTAAAAATATCCGCCTCAAGGCCATAGGCTTGATACTTGGCATGATTCTGTTCCACCAGCTCACGCACGTGAGCCAGCACCAGCACGCGCCCACGCGCCAAGCGCGCCAGCTCAGCAATCACCAGGGATTTACCGCTGCCGGTAGGCAGTACCACCAGCGCTGGCTCGCTGGAGGCACGAAAATGCACCACCACGCGTTTGACCGCCTCTTTCTGGTAGGGGCGCAGCTGGGGCGTCGCGACGGTATGAGACGTAGCATGAGACGTAGCGACGTTAGCGACAAAAGGCGGCCCGGAGGCCGCCTTGGGGTGTTGCGTCATCAATCACCTATGCTTGGAACTTCTAGCCTAACCAAACGCGGGCATTGCGGAATAGGCGCAGCCAAGCGCCGTCTTCGGTCCACTCCGCTGGCCGCCAGGAGTTAGTGACCGCACGGGCAACCCGCTCCGGGTGGGGCATCATAATGGTCACTCGGCCATCCGGCGTGGTTAGGCCGGTAATTCCCGAGGGCGAGCCGTTCGGGTTAGCCGGGTAACGCGTGGTCGCCTGGCCGTAGTTGTCGATGTAGCGCAGCGCGATTTGGCTACTCGACTGCATGCTGCGCAGGTGAGCGCTGTCGCGGAACTCTGCCCGCCCTTCGCCATGGGCCACGGCAATGGGCAGCTGTGAGCCTTCCATACCGGCAAGCAGAATCGAGGGGCTCTTTTCAACCCGCACCATGGAAACCCTAGCCTCAAACTGCTCGGATTCGTTGCGTACAAAGGTCGGCCAGTTTTCAGCCCCAGGAATCAGCGACTTCAACTGCGAGAGCATTTGGCAACCGTTACATACGCCCAGTGAAAAGCTGTCTTCACGGGCGAAGAAGGCCGCAAACTGCTCCCGGGCTCGCTCGTTAAACAGCACCGACTTGGCCCAGCCACCGCCAGCGCCGAGCACGTCGCCGTAGGAGAAGCCGCCGCAGGCCACAAGCCCTTTGAACTCATCCAGCGAAACGCGCCCTTCGAGGATGTCGCTCATATGCACATCGACGGCCTCAAACCCGGCCTTATCAAACGCCCAGGCCATCTCCACCTGGCCGTTGACGCCCTGCTCGCGCAGTACGGCCATGGCAGGCTTGGCAGTATTCACAAACGGCGCGCTGATATCGTCGTTGATATCAAAGGTTGGCGTGGCGGAGAGCCCCGGATCGCGGCTATCGAGCAGATTATCGAATTCGTTTTTAGCGCATTCAGGATTATCGCGTAGCGCCTGCATGCGGTAACTGGTTTCAGCCCAGGTACGCTGCGTGAGCAGGCGCGTGGTTTCCAGTAGCGGCTCTTCAAACAGCGTGACGCGCACCTGATCGTCGTAACGCGGGCGAGCGATGACTCCGCAGGTTTCGATACCAGCCACGGCAAACTGCGCCAGCACTTCCTCAGTGTCTTGGCGGTTAACCTGGATAACCGCCCCCAGCTCTTCGGAGAACAGCGCGTTAAACGCTTCCACCGGCTCATCAATCAGCCAATCGAGCTTGATCTCAAGCCCGGCGCGGGCAGCAAAGGCCATTTCCAGCAGCGTAACCAGCAGGCCGCCGTCGCTGCGGTCGTGGTAGGCCAACAGTTTGCCGTCGCGGTTGAGCCCCTGAATAACCTCAAAAAACGCTTTGATGTCTTCCGGGTCGTCCACATCGGGGCAGTCGTTGCCCACCTGGCCATAAACCTGCGCCAAGGCAGAGCCGCCCAAACGGTTTTGGCCGTTGCCCAAATCGATCAAGATCAGATCGGATTCATCTTGATCCAGGTTGATCTGCGGCGTGAGCGTTGCCAGGGCATTGGTGACCGGCGCAAAGCCGGTGACAACGAGCGAGAGCGGCGAGGTCACGCTCTTATCTTCGTGTTCGCCCTGCTCGCTCTCATCAACCCAGGAAGTGCGCATCGACATCGAGTCTTTGCCCACCGGAATGGCAATGCCTAACGCCGGGCACATTTCCATGCCCACCGCATAAACGGCATCAAACAGCGCCTGGTTCTCGCCGGGGTGGTCGGCCGCGCTCATCCAGTTGGCGGAAAGTTTGATATCGCTAAGCTTGGCAATCGGTGCCGCCGCCAGGTTAGTAATCGCTTCAGCCACCGCTAAACGAGCGCTGGCCGCAGGGTTAATCAACGCCACCGGCGGGCGCTCGCCCATGGCCATGGCTTCGCCGACATGGCTATCAAAGCTTGCCGTGGTCACCGCCACATCTGCCACCGGCACCTGCCAAGGGCCGACCATTTGGTCGCGCGCCACTTGGCCGGTAATCGAGCGGTCGCCAATGGTAATCAGGAAGCTTTTTGAGGCCACAGTAGGCAGGCGCAACACGCGATCAAGCGCTTCGCGCAGGTCGAGGTTATCCAGCATTACGCCGGAAAGCGCGGGCTCTTGGCGCTCAAATTCGCGCTGCATTTTGGGCGCTTTGCCGAACAGCACGCTCATCGGCAAATCCACCGGCTTGCTGTCAAAGTGGCCGTCGCGCACTTCAAGGTGGTGCGCTTCGGTCGCTTCGCCCACCACCGCATAGGGGCAGCGTTCGCGCTTGCACAGCGCATCAAAGGTGTCTAAGTCTTCTGGCGCGACCGCGAGCACGTAGCGCTCTTGGGCTTCGTTACACCAGATTTCCAGCGGGCTCATGCCCGGCTCGGCGTTTGGCACCGCGCGTAGATCAAAGCGGCCGCCGCGATTGCCGTCTTTCACCAGTTCCGGCAGCGCGTTGGAAAGCCCGCCCGCACCCACGTCGTGAATAAAGCGAATGGGGTTGTGATCGCCCATCGCCCAGCAGCGGTCGATGACTTCTTGGGCGCGACGTTCGATCTCGGGGTTTTCACGCTGCACCGAGGCGAAATCCAAATCGGCGCTAGAAGCGCCAGACGCCATGCTGGAGGCCGCGCCGCCACCCAGGCCAATCAGCATCGCTGGGCCGCCCATCACAATTAGCTTGCCGCCAACCGGAATATCGCCCTTTTGCACGTGATGAGCACGAATATTGCCGTAGCCGCCAGCGAGCATAATCGGCTTATGGAAACCGCGCCGCTCGATGCCGCCGTCGTTGAGCGACTCCTGCTCGTAAGCGCGGAAATAGCCGGTTAGGTTGGGGCGACCAAACTCATTGTTAAACGCCGCGCCGCCAATCGGGCCTTCAAGCATGATGTTAAGCGCTGACTGCATACGCTCAGGCTTGCCGTAATCAAACGCTTCCCAGGGCTGCACAAACTCAGGGATGCGCAGGTTGGAAACCGTATAGCCCGAAAGGCCCGCTTTGGGCTTGCCGCCAATACCGGTCGCGCCCTCATCGCGAATTTCACCACCGGAGCCGGTGGCCGCGCCGGGGAAGGGGGCAATCGCGGTGGGGTGGTTGTGGGTTTCGACCTTCATCAGGATATGAATGGGTTCCTGATGCGTGGCATACAGCGCACGCTCGTTATCCGCGCCGGTCAGCGGCGTGGCAAAAAAGCGCCCCGCTTGGCTGCCCTTAATTACGGCGGCGTTGTCGCTGTAGGCTGAGAGCACGTTGTCTGGCGATGAGGCAAAGGTGTTCTTGATCATCTTAAACAGCGAGAGGTTTTGTGGCTCGCCGTCGATCACCCAATCGGCATTGAAGATTTTGTGACGGCAGTGCTCAGAGTTGGCCTGGGCAAACATCATCAGCTCAACGTCGCTGGGGTTACGCCCCAACTCATTGAAGGCGTCGACAAGATAGTCGATTTCGTCTTCTGCCAGCGCCAGCCCCAGCGCCTGATTGGCGGCAGACAGCGCTTCCCGGCCGCCTTCTAGAATATCCACGCTGCCCAACGGTGCCGGGTCGTGGTGGGCAAACAGCTTAGCGGCGTCCGAGGCATCTGCCAGCACGGTTTCAGTCATGCGGTCGTGCAGCAATGCCGCCAGCGCATCCAAACCTTCTGCGTCCGGCATAGCGCTAAAGCTTACGCGGTAATCAATGCCACGCTCGATGCGGCTAATTTGGCTCAACCCACAGTTATGGGCGATATCGGTGGCTTTAGACGACCAGGGCGATTGGGTGCCTAAACGTGGCACCACCAAAAAGCGCTGGGCGTTTTCGGGAACGTCTACCTTCGCCTGTGTGCCGTAATCCAGAAGCTGCGCCAAACGCTCGTGGGCAACCTCATCAAGCGTTCCGTCGCGGTCGTGGGAGTGAGCATCGTGCACATCAACAAAATGAACATAGTGGGCAGAGAGCGCTTCCACTTCGGGAACACGTTCACGCAGCACCGTTAACAGCCGAGCATGACGGAAGGCAGAAAGGGCGGGCGCGCCTCGCAGTTCGAGCATATCCTGAAGCCTCTAGAGCAGGGAAATTCGAGCAGGGAAGATACTGGCAAACGCGTATGATACTGGAAATCAGCCGCCACACGAAATCAACAAGGTGACAGCCTGCCCATGGCTGGGTATCGTGACGGCTTGTTTCATGCCGACAAGACGCCATGCTGCCGTTGATTTGCCGACATTTTATAGCCCGTGCCAGCGCCTATTATGCGTTAACTGCCATTACGCTTTTGGTCATGGTGCCCACTCTCTCTCTGGTTCCCCCCGGCGAGCATTTGGCGCGTATCGCTGAAAAAGATTTTATTACCGTTCACACGCGCAATACGCCCACGACCTACTATGAAGGCCGCCATGGCCCTACCGGCTTTGAGTACGAACTCATGCGCCGCTTTGCCGACTACCTGGGGGTGAGCCTGAATCTTAATGCCAGCCACCACCCGGAAAGCGTGCTTCCCGCTGTGCGCGAAAGCGGCGACCTGGGTGCCGCGGCGTTACCGCTGCTGCCTGATACGCCCGGCGTTCATTACACCCGCCCGATTATCCAAATGCAGCCGCTGGTGGTGTACCGCCGCGGCCTTAACGGCCTTCAGGCACCTAGCGATCTTGTCGGCCTAGAGCTTGGCACGCTCAGCCAAGCCGGTACCGGCGAGGCACTGCGCGATTTACAGCGCCTTCACCCTGCCTTGAGCTGGAAAGAATCCCATGAGCTGGAAGTCGCCGAGCTGCTCGCCCGGGTCGAGAACGGCACGCTAGACGCCGCGGTTATTTTTGACCATCAGTTTCGCTTGAACCGGCTGTTTTTCCCTAACGTTGAACGCGGCTTTACGCTGGGTGACCCGCTTTCCATGGCGTGGGCGGTACCCAGCGGCCGCGGTTTGGGGCTGCTGGAAGCCGCTAATCGCTTCCTGCAAGATTTACAGGAAAGCGGCACGCTGGACCAGCTGGTCAGCCGTTACTTTGGCCATGATGACTACTTGGAGTACGTCGGCACCCGCACATTTTTAGACCACCTTGATACACGCCTACCCCGCTACAGCGAGCTGTTTAAGCAATCAGCCAGAGAAACCGGCTTTGATTGGAAGCTACTGGCGGCGGTGGGCTATCAAGAGTCACACTGGAACCCGGACGCTGTCTCGCCCACGGGAGTGCGTGGGTTAATGATGCTCACCAACCCCACCGCTGGCGAAATGGGCATTAGCGACCGCACCGACCCGGCCCAGAGCATTGATGGTGGCGCCCGCTATCTACGCAGCATTAAAGACCGCCTACCCGACACTATTACCGGCGAAGACCGCCTGTATATGGCCATGGCCGCCTACAACGTAGGGCTTGGCCATTTATATGATGCCCGCAGCATTGTCGAAATGCGTGGCGGCGACCCCAACAGCTGGAACGATGTGCGCGCCGCGCTGCCGCTTTTACAGCAGCGCGAATGGCACAGCCAGACGCGCTACGGCTACGCCCGCGGTGGCGAGCCGGTGATTTATGTGCGCAACATTCGCCGCTATTACGAAATGATTCAGTACGTGGAGCGCAGCCGCCAGCAGTTTTTCCAACTAGAGCAAACGGCTGTCAACGATGATCCGCTGCTGCTGTTTGAGCTGGTGCCGCCGCTGGATTAGGCAAGGATTGAAACCGCTACGTTAACCGTCATCCTTGGCAGCCCGCCGAGCAGCAAAAAAGCGTTTTAGCAATTTTTGCGAAGCCGCAGCCAGCACACCGCCGGTGACCGCTATCTGATGGTTAAACCACGGCTGTGCCAACAGGTTCGCTTTTGATTCGACCATGCCCGCACGGGGCTCAGCGGTGCCATAGACCAGCCGGCTAAGGCGCGCATGAACCATAGCGCCCGCACACATCATGCACGGCTCTAAGGTGACAAACAGCGTGCAGCCTTCAAGGCGGTAGTTACCCTGATGCTTGCCTGCCTCGCGCAGGGCGCGAATTTCCGCATGGCCGCTGGGGTCGCAGCTAGCGACCGGGGCATTATAGGCCGCGCCAATAATCTCCCCTAACGCATCCACGACCACCGCGCCCACGGGCACCTCCCCCGCAGCAGCAGCCAAGTGCGCTTGGTCTAGCGCCCGGTGCATGTAAAATTCATCGCTGCACATAAACGTAAACTCCGCTAAGGTAGCAAAACGACCGTATGAAAAATTTACCCGCCTCAAAGGAAGCGGGGGCCATTGCTAATCGTATCGCTATTAATATAAACAGCTAGAAACAGACAGCAACAGATAGAGAGCATCAAGGATACCGATAATGACAGACGCGCTGAACACGTTGGTGGAGTTACTAGAGCTAGAGCCTTTGGAAGAGACGCTCTTTCGCGGCCAAAGCCAAGATTTAGGCTTTCCTCAGCTCTATGGTGGCCAAGTGCTTGGTCAGTCGCTTGCGGCGGCGGCTCGCACCGTACCCGATGAGCGCCGCCCGCATTCCCAGCACGGCTATTTTCTGCGCCCCGGCGACCCGCACCGGCCGGTTGTCTATCAGGTGGACACCATTCGCGACGGCGGCAGTTTTACCACTCGCCGCGTCACGGCTATCCAGAAGGGTCGGCCGATCTTTTTCTGCAGCGCGTCCTTTCAAAGCAAAGAGGCAAGCTTTGGCCACCAGCGCGCCATGCCGGATGTGCCCTCACCCGAGGCGTTAATACAGAACGGCAACGCCAAACACGACCGCTTTCCCGGCCACCCGATTGAGTTTCTGCACCTTTCTGGCAACCCCGACAACGGCACACCGGCAGGCCAATGCCTATGGTTTCGCCTCTCGGGCACGCTGCCAGATGACCCAGCGCTGCACCGCCATCTGCTTTCTTACGTCTCTGATTTTAACCTGCTAACCACCAGCCTGATCCCCCACGACATTGCCTACCGGGACCCAAAGCTGCGCATCGCAAGCCTTGACCACGCGCTGTGGCTGCACCAGGACACGCGCCTCGACGAGTGGCTGCTGTACGTTATCGACTCCCCTTGGGCGGGCGGCGCTCGCAGCCTGGCGCGGGGGCATATTTACAGCCGCGATGGCCGCTTAGTGGCTTCCACCGCACAGGAAGGACTAACGCGCTATGCGCAGGGCTAGTACCTGAAAGTTAGTACATGAAAAATAGCCTAGGCCAGGTTGCCGCAAGGGCGCTGTGAACCCATCCGTGGGCGCTACTTTCGCCATCCCTGGGCGAAAGACCCTTGCTTAAACCTGCCCTAGGCACATTGATCGCATCGTTATATTTTCAATCACTGCCCCTAAAACACCTACGCCCGCTAAGCAGCGGGCGTAGGTGGAAGATAGATGGCAGATCAAACTAAACCCGTGCGGGTCAGGGCCATTAACCGCCGTAAACGTCATTGATTGACGTCAGCGGGTAGTGCGCCGGGAACGGCTTACGCGCCACACCAGAGTCGACAGCCGCTTGAGCAACCGCCGAGGAAACCCGCGCCAGCAGGCGGATATCGACAGGCGTAGGAATGATGTACTCGCGGCCAAAGCTCATTTCAGTGCGCTCGTAGGCATCGAGCACTTCTTGAGGCACCGGCTCGCGAGCCAGGTCTTTCAGCGCATGCACGGCGGCCAGTTTCATCTCTTCATTAATGCGAGTAGCGCGAACATCCAGAGCGCCACGGAAGATAAACGGGAAGCCCAGCACGTTGTTAACCTGGTTCGGGAAATCCGAACGGCCGGTCGCCATGATCACATCCGGGCGCGCTTGACGAGCAACCTCGGGGTGAATTTCCGGGTCTGGGTTGGTGCAGGCAAAAATTACCGGGTCCGGTGCCATTTTCTTGACCTGCTCAGCAGAAAGCAGCCCAGGCCCAGAAAGGCCTATAAACACATCAGCGTTATCGATTGCGTCATCTAAAGTGCGCATCTCGGTATCGCGGGCGAATTCGGCTTTATATTCGTTAATACCTTCGCGATCGGTATGGATAACGCCACGACGATCCAGCATGACCAAGTTGTCTTTGCTAGCACCACACGATACCAGCAACCGCATGCAGGCAATCGCCGCTGCACCGGCACCCATGCAAACAATCTTAACGTCTTCAATGCGTTTGCCCGCGATATCCAGCGCGTTCAGCATGCCTGCCGCGGTAACAATCGCGGTGCCGTGCTGGTCATCGTGAAAGACGGGGATGTTGCAGCGCTCAATCAGCGCTTTTTCAATCTCAAAGCACTCGGGCGCTTTAATATCTTCCAGGTTGATGCCGCCCCAGGTGTCGGCAATTCGCGCGACCGTATCGATAAATGCCTGCGGGCTTTCCGCATCCACTTCGATATCCACCGAGTTGATGCCGGCAAAGCACTTAAACAACACGCCTTTGCCTTCCATGACCGGCTTACTCGCCAGCGGCCCCAAATTACCCAAGCCAAGAATTGCGGTGCCATCAGAAATAACCGCCACCAGGTTGCCCTTGCCGGTATAGCGATAGGCATTTTCTGGCTCGCGGGCGATTTCACGCACTGGCTCAGCCACGCCTGGGCTATACGCCAGCGCCAAATCCCGTGCGGTCGCGGTGGGTTTAGTCAACTCCACCGACAGCTTACCGGGAATCGGTTTCGCGTGATAATCCAAAGCAGCCTGCTTATTTGCATCCATCATGGTCAGAGTCCAGTTAGCATAAAGTAGATAAGTCATTTCAGAATATAGAAAAAACCTATGCGCCTCAAGCACGCTATCAACTCATATCAAAACGCCCGTTTAACTGAATTTTACCTTCACATTCGTTACATTTCGCAGATATTTGCTGAAACTTATGCAACACCGGTTTATCTATAACGATTTACTTATCACTGATGCCATAAATTTATGGAAAAAATTTCCACAAATCGCTTTTAATTATTCAAGCAATGATTCAAGAAATTATTTTAAAAAAACAAAAAACCCACGCCGAGGCGTGGGTTTCGCGCAAACACAGAACGCGCTTGCGATATGGCTATCCGCGTGGGGATTAACCGCGCTTAACAGCAGCACCAAAACGCTTGTTGAAGCGCTCTACGCGGCCACCAGTGGTCGCTTGCTTCTGCTTACCGGTGTAGAACGGGTGGCAGTTAGAGCACACATCCAAAGAGAAGTCCTGACCAGAGGTAGAACCTACTTGGAAAGTGGCGCCGCAAGAACAGTTGGCGGTGACCGTGTTGTAATTCGGGTGAATACCTTGTCTCATTTCGAGCCTCGCGAAGCTATATGCCGCCACCTGATCGCGTGCCAGGCACCGCATACGGGTTTGGAAAACGACTAACCGGTTAGTCGCTCTGTCGATATGACCTACCGCTACGCCATGTGCTGTTAAGGCGCGTGGTGACGATAGGTCGTCAAGATGAAGAGCGGCCGCGTATACTAGCAAACCTTACGCCGGAGGCCAATTGCCTGATTCTGTTTCTTTGCGGGAAGCTGCCCACGTGCCTATTCATCAAGCAACCTCTCAAGCGTGTCAAGCACCCTCACAAGCGTGCGCTCACATCCCCCTTCAAGTGCTCAACGTGGCGCTGCCTTCACCGCTGCGCCGACTGTTCGACTACTTGCCGTGTCGCACCACGCCCACCGGCGGGTGGCAGCCGGGGCTGCGGGTGCGGGTGCCCTTTGGGCGGCGCGAGGTGGTTGGGGTTATCGTTGCCCTGGCCGACCACAGTGAGCTGCCAACCAGCCAGCTGCGGGCAATTAGCGAAACCCTAGATGACGCCCCGCTGCCAGCTGACTGGCTCTGGCTGTGCCGCTTTGCCGCCCGCTACTATCAGCACAGCTTAGGCGACACCCTGCACCACGCCATGCCTGCACGGCTGCGCCAGGGGCACCCGATGGCGGGTCGCACTCAAACCCTGTGGCGTGCCCAGGGCGAAGATGTTCGAGAAACGCTTAGCCGAGCGCCTAAACAAGCAGCGCTATATGCGCTGCTGCGCCAACACCCCCACGGGCTGCCCAGCCGTGCGGTTAGCGCCCACGGCTTCGCTCGCGACCAGCTATTAGCATTAGAGAAGAAAGGCCTCGCATCCAGCCAAGAGCACATCCTCACTGCTCCAACGCCACCAAGCGGCAGTTTACTGGCAACGCCTGCCCTGCCGCTTAACCGCGAACAAGCCACGGCGCTCGCAGCGCTGCATGAAAAGCTTGATGGCTATCACCCTTGCTTGCTTGAAGGCGTTACCGGCAGCGGTAAAACCGAAGTTTATCTTCAGCTTATTGAAGCCGTGGCCGCCAAAGGCAAACAATCGCTGGTACTGGTGCCGGAAATTGGCCTAACGCCACAAACGCTCGCCCGCTTTAGAAGCCGCTTTCGCGTTCCCGTGGTAGCGCTGCATTCAGGCCTCACCGACCCCGAGCGGCTAGACGTGTGGGAAGCCGCCGCCAGCGGCCGAGCGCTGATTATTATCGGCACTCGCTCGGCGATTTTTACTCCGCTGGCCAACCCCGGCGCGATTATTGTCGATGAAGAGCATGACGGCTCTTACAAACAGCACGATGGCTTGCGCTACCACGCCCGCGACTTAGCCGTGGCACGCGCTCACTACCATAAAATTCCGCTGCTGATGGGTAGCGCCACGCCGTCACTGGAAAGCCTGCATCAGGCACTTTCCGGCACTTATCGCCATTTGCGCCTCACTCAGCGCCCCAGCCGCCATCCACCGGCCAAGCTGGAGCTAATCGATTTACGCCACCAACGCCGCCAGGGCGGTTTGTTGCCCAACGCTATCAAGGCCATTAAAAGCACCTTGAACGCTGGCAAGCAGGTGCTGATTTTCATCAACCGCCGCGGCTTTGCCCCAACGCTTGCCTGCCACGCCTGCGGCTGGATGGCCGAATGCGACCAGTGCGATGCACGCATGACGCTGCACCGCCAGCCGCCCTTACTGGCGTGCCACCACTGCGATAGCCGCCGCGCCCTGCCGGACGCCTGCCCCGAGTGCGGCAGCGGCGACCTGCGCGCCTTGGGTAGCGGCACGGAACGCACTGAAGAAACGCTGCAAACGCTGTTGCCAAAAACCACTATCCACCGCATTGACCGCGACAGCACCCGGCGCAAGGACAGCTTCGAGCAGGTGCTCAAAGAGATTCAGCGCGGTGAACCTTGTGTGTTGGTCGGCACGCAAATGCTCGCCAAAGGCCACCACCTTCCCCACGTGACATTGGTGGTGGTGATTAATGCCGACGGCGGCCTCTACGCCGCTGATTTTCGCGCCCTGGAACACAGCGCCCAGCTGCTTGAACAGGTGGCGGGCCGTGCCGGTCGAGCCGCCCACCCAGGCCGGGTGCTGGTGCAAACTCTGCACCCCGACGACCCGCATCTCGGCCAGCTGGCTGAACACGGCTACGGGGCGCTGGCGCGCAATATGCTAGAGGAGCGGCGTATCGCCCATCTGCCACCGTTTTGCTTTATGGCACTGCTACGCATTGAAAGCCCCAAGGAAGAGGCTGCCTTGGCCATGGCGCAACAGGCCGCCCAGGCGCTGCGCCAGTGGCTAAAAGAATCAGGCGTGGCGACCCGCTGCTTGGGGCCGGTGCCCGCCCCCATGGAGCGCCGCCAAAACCGCTACCATTTACACGTAATGCTAGCGGCAGATAAACGCAGCCAATTACACCCGGCCGTGAACTGGCTGGTGCAATGGCTGGAAGCCAACCGCGAGGCGCGCAAGGTGCGCTGGTCGATCGATATCGACCCGCAAACGCTTGCTTAGCGCTTGTTTGGCAACACCGCTTTGAAACTGCGGCTCAATTGCTGATAATAGCCGCCTTACCGACGCACCTATTTTTAAGCACTTCTCAGGTGCGCGATAGCACACGCCGCCACTGACGACACCGGATACCTACATGAAAGACACCATAGTTTCACTGCTCGAAGGCGCGGTAACCGCGCTTAAGCACCAAGGCGTGCTGCCCAATGACCTACAGCCCACCATCAAAGTGGACCCTACCAAAGACAAAGCCCACGGCGATTACGCCACCAACTTAGCGCTGATGCTGGCCAAACCGGCAGGCAAAAATCCGCGTGAATTGGCCAACATGCTGGTGGCGGCGCTACCGGAAAGCGACGCTATCCAAAACACCGAGATAGCAGGCCCTGGGTTTATCAACTTTTTCGCCGCCGCCGATGCCGCCGCGCAAATCGTTGCCCAGGTACTCGATTGCGGCGACACCTTTGGCCGCAGCCTGATCGGCAAAGGCGAAAAAGTGCAGGTTGAGTTCGTGTCCGCCAACCCCACGGGGCCGCTGCACGTAGGCCATGGCCGTGGCGCAGCCATTGGCGATTGCCTATGCCGCCTGCTTGAAGCCACCGGCTATGAAGTTACCCGCGAGTTCTACTACAACGATGCCGGCGCACAGATCGCCAACCTGGCGCGTTCAGTGCAGGCACGGGTAAAAGGCTTGGGCCCTGACGATGCCAGCTGGCCGGAAGACGGCTATCGCGGTGAGTACATTACCGATGTCGCCAACGACTACCTGGCAGGCAAAACGGTGACCGCTGACGACCGTGAAGTCACCGCAAAAACCGACCCCAACGATCTAGACGCCATTCAAGAATTCGCCGTCGCGTGGCTGCGTCGCGAGCAGGATTTAGACCTCAAAGCCTTTGGCGTTGAGTTTGATGTCTATTTCTTAGAGTCCTCGCTGTATGAAGATGGCAAGGTCGATGCCACCGTCGAGAAACTGGTCGCCAACGGGCACACCTATGAAGAAGACGGTGCCATGTGGCTACGCACCACCGATTTTGGTGATGATAAAGATCGCGTCATGCGCAAACGCGACGGCGGCTACACCTACTTCCTGCCCGACGTGGCCTACCACCTGGACAAGTGGCAGCGCGGCTTCAAAACCGTGATTAACGAACAGGGTGCCGACCACCACTCCACCGTCACCCGCGTGCGCGCCGGCTTACAGGCGCTGGAAGTTGGCATTCCCAAAGGCTGGCCCGACTACGTGCTTCACCAGATGGTGATGGTCACCCGCTCAGGCGTTGAGGTGAAACTCTCCAAACGCGCTGGCAGCTACGTCACCGTGCGCGATTTGATCGACGAAGTGGGCCGCGATGCCACGCGCTTCTTCCTCGCCGCTCGCCGCGCTGACTCCCAGCTCACCTTTGATATCGACCTTGCGCGCTCGCAGTCCAACGACAACCCGGTGTATTACATTCAGTACGCCCACGCGCGGGTATGCAGCATGTTGCGCAAGGCGCAGGATGCCGATCAACCGTTTGATCACGCCCTGGCGATGGCCAATCTAGCGCTGCTGGATAGCGACCAAGAGAAAGCCGTGCTGAACCGGCTAGCGCGCTTCCCTGAAGTGGTGGAAACCGCCGCCAAGAACCGCGAGCCACAGCAAGTTGCCCAGTATTTGCTCGATCTTTCCGGCGATTTCCACACCTGTTACAACGCCGTCAAAGTGATGGTGGAAGACGACACGCTGCGCAATACGCGCCTGGCACTCGGCCTTGCTACCCGCCAGGTGCTGCGCAATGGGCTAGATTTAATGGGGGTTAGCGCCCCAGAGGAGATGTAACCCATGGCCACCCCGCGTAAAAAGCCCGCCCCCCGCCGAGGAGCCACGTCGCAGCGCAAAGCTGCCCGCCGTTCCGGCGGTGGTTTGCGCATTCCTGGCTGGCTGTGGGGCATTGCTGGCATGGCAGCGGGTTTCTTTCTTGCTCAGCACCAGCACGGCACCGCGCCCTGGCAAGAGCAAAGCGAAGCCCCCCAGGCCACTGTTTTACCGAAGCCCGCTGGCAGTGAAGACCGCGCTGCCGCTCGGGAAACCGAGCAGGCCGCCGAGCCTTCAATGCCTACCTTTGAGTTTTATACGCTGCTGCCGGAAACCGAAGTGATCGCCCCCGGCGTCACGCTGCCGTCAAGCGTTGTTCGCCCGGAAGTTCCTGAGCAAGCCGCCGCCAGCGATTCTGCTGCAGGCGCGGCAAGCAACGACCCCATCGCTCAGGTGATTGCGGCGAATACCCGCCCTGAAGACCAGGTCTCGGCGGCGCGCGAAAATGAAGCGGCCACCAACACCCCAAGCCGTTATATGCTTCAGGCGGCCTCATTTCGTGAAGCCAGTGACGCCGAGCAGCTACGCGGCCGATTGCGTAACCTAAGCCTGCTGGCGGAAATCAGCGAAGTACAGGCCGATGGCAATACCTGGCACCGCGTTCAAGTGGGGCCTTATGAAGACACCCGCGAGTTAAACCGTGCCCAGGATTTAATGAACACCCAAGGTATCGAGCCGCTGCTCATTCAACTGCAAAACTAATCATTCATACCGGTAATTCATACCAGCGACGCATACCAGCAGTTCATAACGACGATTCATACTAACAACTCACTTCTGAATATCGTGCAGGCGGTTGATTTTTTACTCGCCGCCCGCATTTTGTTGTCAGTGCTTACACAATGGTCGCTTGCAAGTGCAATTTACTCATACGCAAGTGACCAGCCAGTCATCGGGAGCACGTCTCCCCCAAGGAGTTATCTCCATGACCACTATTGTCTCCGTTCGTCGTGGCAACCAGGTTGCCCTCGCTGGCGACGGCCAAGTATCGCTGGGCAATACCGTAATGAAGGGCAACGCCAGCAAAGTTCGCCGCCTCTACCGTGGCAAAGTATTGGCCGGGTTTGCCGGTGGCACCGCCGATGCGTTTACGCTATTTGAGCGCTTTGAAGCGCAGCTGGAAAAATACCAGGGTCATTTGACCAAGGCTGCCGTGGAACTGGCGAAAGACTGGCGCACCGACCGCGCCCTGCGCCGTTTAGAAGCGCTATTGGCCGTTGCCGACCATAGCGCCTCGCTGATCATTACCGGCAACGGCGATGTGGTTGAACCCGAGCGCGGCATTATTGCCATTGGTTCTGGCGGCAACTTCGCCCAAGCCAGCGCCCGGGCGCTGCTGGAAAACACTGAACTTTCAGCACGTGAAATTACCGAGAAGTCGCTGGCGATCGCTGGTGATATCTGCGTATTTACCAACCACCACGTGACGCTTGAAGAGCTGTCGATTGACGGTCGCTAGTCAGCCCCTGCGAACCCCAACGCCGCTCAACGCACTCAAAGGTTACTTTTTTATGACACAGATGACTCCCCGCGAAATTGTTCACGCGCTAGATCAGTACATTATTGGCCAGCAAGATGCTAAACGCGCCGTTGCCATCGCCCTGCGTAATCGCTGGCGGCGCATGCAGCTCGATGACGACCTGCGCCCTGAAGTTACCCCCAAAAATATTTTGATGATTGGCCCCACCGGCGTGGGTAAAACCGAAATTGCCCGGCGTCTTGCCAAGTTGGCGAAAGCACCGTTTATCAAAGTAGAAGCCACCAAGTTTACCGAAGTTGGCTATGTAGGCCGCGATGTGGAATCGATTATTCGCGACTTGATGGAAGCCGCGATCAAAATGGTACGCGAACAGGCCAAAGAGGAAGTTAGCCACCGCGCCGCCGATGCCGCCGAAGACCGCGTGCTAGACGCGCTGCTTCCGCCGCCGCGCGGCCAGGAAGAAAAGCCGCGGGAAGAGAGCGGCACTCGCCAAATCTTCCGTAAAAAGCTCCGCGAGGGGGAGCTGGACGATAAAGAAATCGATATCGAAATCGCTTCCCATGGCCAAGGCATCGACATCATGACCCCGCCAGGCATGGAAGAAATGACCAGCCAGCTGCAGAGCATGTTCTCCAACATGGGTCAGCAGAAGCGCGAAAACCGCCGCGTCACGGTTAAAGAAGCACTGGTACTGCTGGGCGATGAAGAAGCAGGCAAGCTGGTCAATGAAGAAGAAATCAAGGCTCGCGCGGTCTACTCGGTTGAACAGCACGGCATCGTGTTCTTGGATGAAATCGATAAAGTGGCCAAGGGCAGCGGGCAATCCAGCGGTGGCGAAGTCTCCCGCGAGGGCGTTCAGCGCGATTTACTGCCGCTGATTGAAGGCTCCACCGTCTCCACCAAGTACGGCATGGTGAAAACCGACCATATTCTGTTTATCGCCTCCGGTGCTTTCCACCTGTCGCGCCCCTCGGATCTAATTCCCGAGCTGCAGGGTCGTCTGCCGATTCGCGTTGAGCTAGATGCGCTAACACCCAACGACTTCAAGCGCATTCTCACCGAGCCCTCCGCCTCGCTGACCAAGCAATATCAAGCGCTGCTGGCCACCGAAGGGCTCGACGTTGAGTTCACCCCTGACGGTATCGAGCGCATCGCGCAGATCTCCTGGCAGGTCAACGAAGGCACGGAAAATATCGGTGCCCGCCGTTTACACACGGTGATGGAGCGGCTGTTGGAAGAAGCCTCTTTCAAAGGCGGTGATATGGACAGCCCGCTGGTGATTGACGGCGATTACGTCAATGCCCAGCTTGGCGAACTGGCGGTCGATGAAGACTTGTCGCGCTATATTTTATAAGCTGCGCCTACCGTTTATCAGCATTGGCATCGTCAGCAACAGCAAGCCCGCTTTTTGCGGGCTTGCTGCTATGTTGGTAAGCCATGGACACTTAGCGATGAGGTCTCTTCATGAATGCCCCTACCCCCACTCGGGTTCACTACCATAAGCAGGCCCGCGAGCTGGAACTTGGCTACGCCAATGGTGAAAGTTACCGGCTGCCGGTGGAGTTTTTACGCGTTTATTCACCTTCCGCTGAAGTACGCGGTCACGGCGGTGACACGGCGGTGCTACAAGTAGGTAAAAAAGATGTCGGCCTGCAAAATATCACCCAAGCGGGCAACTACGCGCTGAAGCTGCACTTTGACGACGGCCACGACAGCGGCCTGTTTAGCTGGAACTATCTGTATGACCTTGCTACTCACCAAGAAGCCTACTGGAACAACTACTTGCAGCGCTTAAAAGAGGCCGGTGCCTCACGCGAGCCCGCCAGCATTCAATTCAAGCAACTGTGACGACCTGACTCAGGCTTTCTATTTAACAAAGCAGGCCGAAAATGCATCAGGTCAACAAGCCAGGCAGACAAGCCAGGGCGGACAAGGCTACAATGGCACCAACCTTTTAATCGCGTCGACCCCTCGTCGAAAGACCACCGGTCGATTTGCCATCGCCTCGAATTCGGGAGCTAAAGCCCCATGAGCCCCACAGAAAAACGCACCACTGACGGTTCTCAAACCATCGGTTCTCAAACCACCGACTTTGGCTTTCAAGAAGTACCGGTAAACGAAAAAGCGTCTCGGGTGGCCGATGTTTTCCACTCTGTCGCCGCTCGCTACGACGTCATGAACGACCTGATGTCGATGGGCATCCACCGGATTTGGAAACGCATGACCATTGAGCGTGCTGGCGTTCGCCCTGGTCACCACGTGCTGGATATCGCCGGCGGCACGGGCGATTTAACCCTTAAATTCTCCCGTTTGGTGGGCCCCCGGGGCAAAGTGGTGCTGGCCGATATCAACGCCTCTATGCTCAAAGTGGGCCGCGACAAGCTGATGGACAACGGCGTGGGCGGCAACGTTGAGTACGTTCAAGCCAACGCCGAAAGCCTGCCGTTTCCCGACAACAGCTTCGACTGCATCACCATTGCCTTTGGCCTGCGCAACGTCACCGATAAAGACGCCGCGCTGCGCTCGATGGCTCGCGTGCTGAAGCCGGGCGGGCGGCTGTTGGTGCTTGAGTTCTCCAAGCCCAACAACCCGCTGCTTTCAAAAGCCTATGATGAGTACTCTTTCCGCCTGCTGCCCAAAATGGGTGAGCTAGTGGCGGGGGACAGCGAAAGCTACCGCTACTTGGCAGAGTCGATTCGCATGCACCCGGATCAGGAAACGCTCAAAGCCATGATGGAAGATGCAGGCCTTGAGCGGGTTGAGTACACCAACCTGACCGGCGGTATCGTTGCCCTGCACCGCGGCATTAAGTTATGAACCGTACGACACAGCGCCCCATGACGCTAGCCACCAAGAGGTCAGCATGCTGGTAACCCCGACCCTGCTGCTGGCCGGTTGTGAACGCACGCTCAATGCCCTACTCGCCCGTGACCCGGCGGCTCCTGCACGGCTGGCCAAGCTTTCGGGCAGCCGTTTGTTAATACGCCTTGAACAGCCGCATCTTGAACTGGTGATTCACTACCACCACGCCGGGCTAGACCTGATGCGCGGTGATGGTGTTGATGAAGCCGATGTGGACGCGGTGGTGGAGCTCACCCCCGAAACGTTTTCACAGTGGGTCAGTGGCGCTTCAGTTGAACGGCTTATGTTTGAGGGCAAACTCGCCATTCGTGGGCATATCCACCTGCTTGAAGCGACACGCGAGCTGCTCTTCGACCTGGACATCGATTGGGAGAGTGAGCTGGCCCATTGGCTTGGCGACACCCCCGCTCATTCCCTGGCTGAAGGGCTGCGCCGCGCCGCTCGTTGGGGGCTGCGCGCCAAGGATGAGCTGATGCAGGATGTCTCTGAATACGTGTTTGAAGAGGCGCGCCTGCTGCCAGGAAAGCAGCAGCGCAACGTGCTACGCGAGCATTTGACCGAGTTAGAAATCGCCACCGACCGCCTAGAAGCGCGCTTTAATCGCTTGCAGCGAATGCTGACGCAAGCGCAGAACGCCACTCAGGAGCCGCGCCCATGAGTTTGCGTCTGCTGCGCATTAGCTGGGTGGTCACTCGCCACCGATTAGATACGCTACTGCCGTTAGAACGCCTACCCTGGTGGCTGCGGACACTGCTGTGGTTTTCGCCGCTACGTTTAGTGCCCATTGGCAAGCGCTCTCGGGGCGAACGGCTGCGCTTGGCGCTGGAAGCCTTGGGGCCAATCTTCATTAAGTTCGGCCAAATGCTGTCAACACGCCGCGATTTGTTGCCCGCGGATATCGCCAATGAGCTAAAACGGCTACAAGACCAAGTTCCCCCCTTCCCTGGCGATCTTGCCGCCGCCCGGGTTGAGAAAGAGCTGGAAATGTCGCTGGAAGAGGCCTTTGCCGAATTTGACCGCGTTCCGCTGGCGTCGGCGTCTATTGCTCAAGTTCACGCTGCAAGGCTGCATAGCGGTGAAGATGTGGTGGTCAAGATCATCCGCCCAAGCATCGACCGTGTGATGCGCCAGGATATGGCGCTGATGTACCAAGTCGCCAAGCTGCTCTCTGCCGTACCCGAAGCGCGCCGCCTTCGACCCGTGGAAGTCATCCGCGACTATGAAGCCACGCTTTTCGATGAGCTGGATCTGCGTAAAGAAGCCGCCAATACTTCGCAGCTCAAGCGTAATTTCAAAGACTCACCGCTGCTGTTTGTGCCGACTATTCACTGGCCCTTCACTCACCGCAACGTTATTGTTCAAGAGCGCATTCGCGGCGTTCCGGTGGCCGACTTAGATACCCTGATTGCCCGGGGCACTAACCTGAAAAAGTTGGCCGAACGCGGCGTCGAGCTATTTTTTACCCAGGTGTTTCGGGATAACTTTTTTCACGCCGACATGCACCCCGGCAATATTTTTGTTAACTGCGATAACCCCGAAGACCCCCAGTACATCGCCATCGACTGTGGCATTGTGGGCAGCCTTACCCGTGAAGACCAGGACTACTTAGCCCGCAACCTGCTAGCGTTTTTCCACCAGGACTACTACGAAGTCGCCGCGCTGCATATTGAGTCAGGCTGGGTGGGTGAGAATACCCGCGCTAATGAGTTCGCGGCAGCGATTCGTACGGTTTGTGAACCGATTTTAGAAAAGCCGTTAAAGGATATTTCCTTCGGCCAAGTGCTCTTGGGGCTATTTCAAACGGCACGGCGTTTTAATATGGAAGTGCAGCCGCAGTTAGTGTTGCTGCAGAAAACGCTGCTTAATATTGAAGGGCTGGGTCGCCAACTTTACCCCGAACTAGATTTATGGAGCACCGCCAAGCCCTACTTAGAGAAGTGGATGAAAGAGCGCGCAGGCGTCGCTGGCTTGTGGAAGTCGCTGAAGCGCCAAGCGCCGGAGCTTTCTCATCAGCTACCCGAACTGCCTGCATTAGCACACCAAGCGCTCAGCCGCATGGAACACGAGCACCGGCAGCGAAATCAGCAGGTCGAGTCAATCAACGCCATGCGCGTGCAAATGACGCGCCAGGGCAAACGCCTCTACCGCCTGCGCCTTGGTTTGATTTTGCTGGCGCTGGCGCTAGCCTGGCAGCCATTAAGCGGCTGGATTGCGCTTCAGGAGTGGCCGATACTGGCCGCTGCGGGCATTGGTTTATTGCTGCTAGTGTGGCAATAGGCAAAAACCGAGTAGCGCACTAAACGTTTACAAGGATTTCCATGGACAGCAACTCATTACCGCCTGACAATTTACCGACCGGTACTGTTTCAACCAATACCGCTTCAACAAGCACGGCCAATGTACTGGATACGCTCGCTGACGTTCTCAAACAGCGGCGTCATGCGGCACCGGAAGATTCTTACGTTGCCTCCTTGCATCATAAGGGTTTGAACAAGATACTCGAAAAGGTGGGCGAGGAAGCCACGGAAACCCTGCTTGCCGCCAAAGATGCTGAGCACGGTGGCGAGTCTGAGCGGCAGGCGTTGATTTCTGAAACTGCCGACTTGTGGTTTCATAGTTTAGTGATGTTGTCCCACTTGGATATGAACCATCAAGGTGTCCTTGATGAACTAGCACGGCGTTTCGGCATTTCTGGTCATGATGAGAAAGCCGCGCGCAAGCAATAACAACCGTGTAATGACACGCGCCTCGCAACTCAGCGGTCATTACAGAGTCTGAATCACAACCAACGCAAACCTGCACCCATGAGGAAACGCATATGTTAGGTGGTATCAGTATTTGGCAGTTGCTGATTGTTCTGGGCATCATCATCCTGGTTTTCGGCACCAAAAAACTGCGCAACGTGGGCACCGACCTTGGCGGGGCGGTTAAGGGCTTCAAGAAAGCCATGCACGACGAAGAGAAAAATAAAGAGGATAATGACGAAGACACCAACCAGCCTCAGGCCAAAGTAACTCATGAAGAGCCGGGCAACACGTATGATGTTCAAGCCGAAGAGAAACGGGCTGCGAATAGCCACACCGCAGATAGCCGCCCCGCTGAACCCAACGAAGAGCGCAAGTAACCCATGCTGGATATCGGCTTTCTTGAATTAATGCTCATTGGCATCGTCGGGCTGTTGGTACTTGGCCCAGAACGCCTGCCGCGCGCTGCCCGCACGGCAGGTATGTGGATCGGCAAAATCAAGCGCACGGTATCCGGTATGCAGCGCGAAATTAGTGCTCAGCTGGAAGCGGAAGAACTGCGCCAAAAGCTTAACGAACAGCAGAAAAATCTCGACGAAAGCTTGCAGAAAGTGAAGCGAGACGTAGAGAGCATTGCCGACACCCCCGCTGCTACCGCTTCAACACCGGCCAATACAGCAGCGCAGAACAAAACGGAGCAGCGCGTCGCCAAGGCCAGCGCTCGCCTGGATGACGCGCTGCAAACCGTGCGTGAAGCAACGCCCGATTCACCAGCGCCCGATTCATCAACGCCCGATTCATCAACGCCCCACCGCACGGCTGAACCTGAGCCAGCTGAACCTGAAAAGGCGGCATTCAATAAGGACCGTAATCACCAATGAGTATGTCTGGCGATTCAAAGGAGCCTCAGCAAGATCAACAACAGGCACCGCTGATTGAACACCTAATCGAGCTCCGCACACGGCTAATGCGTGCGGTGATCTTGATTCTGGTTATTTTTTTGGGCCTTTATTCCTTTGCCAACGACATCTACACCTTTGTCGCTGAACCGTTAATGGCGCTGCTGCCGGAAGGCTCGCAGATGATTGCCACCGAAGTGGCATCGCCCTTTTTAGCGCCGTTTAAACTGACCTTGGTGGTGGCCGTTTTTATCGCCATTCCCTTTGTATTGCATCAGGCCTGGGCGTTTATTGCGCCGGGACTTTACGACAATGAAAAGGCACTGGCGATCCCTATTCTGGTCTCTAGCATTGCGCTTTTTTACGGCGGTGCGGCGTTTGCCTACTATGTGGTTTTCCCGCTGCTATTTGAGTTTTTCACGCAAACAGGGCCTGAAAATGTCGCGGTAATGACCGACATTAACCAATATTTAAACTTCGTACTTAAGCTGTTTTTTGCCTTCGGCGTGGCGTTTGAAATTCCTATTGCCACTTTCTTGCTGATCCTTTCAGGTGCCACTACGGTAGAAAGCCTGTCTAAAAAGCGCCCCTACATCCTTTTGGGCTGTTTCGTGGTGGGCATGCTGCTAACGCCACCGGATGTGATCTCCCAGAGCCTTCTGGCGGTTCCTATGTACCTGCTTTACGAAGTTGGGCTGTTGTTTGGTCGGCTGGTGCGCAAACGCAACGCTGAAAAAGAAGCAGCCGAAGAGCAATGAAACTGACGTGTTGCAAAGCGCTGGGCTAGCTATCTGTTCTACTGGCTATCTGTTCTATTGGCCATCTGCTCTACTGGCCATCTAAAAAAGCCGCCGCCATTAACCATGGCAGCGGCTTTTTTTATCGACAGCATGATGTTGTGTTTAATCCATCATTTCTTCGATTCGGTCCACCAGCTTAAAGATACCGGTGGCCGCTTCGCTAATCCGTGTTGCCAGCATATACGCAGGCGTAGTGACCACGCGGTGTTCAAGATCCACCACTATGTCTTCCACGCCACAGCTGCGGTGCAGCCCGCCCATCGCACTGATTGCCCCAGAAACCGCGGGGTCATTGCCAACGGTAACCGCAATGCCTTCACCTAGCAGCCTTGGCACCATAACGGGGGCAATGCACATTAAGCCTATCGGCTTGGCCTCATCGCGAAACCCCGACAACGCCTCTTTTAAAGCGTCTAACACCTGCATATTGTCGCTGGCAGTGGCAAAGTCCGACAGATTTTTAGCCACCCCAAAACCACCGGGCACAATCACGGCATCAAACTCATCTGCGACTAATTCGTTGAGCGCGCTAATTTCCCCACGCGCCAGGCGGGCAGACTCCTGCAGCACGTTACGCACGTCACCTTCGACCACCTCTTGATTGAGATGGTTAACCACCTGCTGCTGCTCTATATCAGGGGCAAAACAGCGGTAACCAATGCCCAACTGATCCAAGCGCAGCAGCGTCAGCGTGGTCTCATAAATCTCTGAGCCATCGTAAACACCGCAGCCGGCTAAAATTACTGCCACCTGTTTGGTCATGCCTATCTCCTTATCCCGGGGTCTGCCTAACGCAGTACCGCAAAGCAATTGCTCACTTTAGTCAGTCTGCCTTGTAGCCACAAGGCGGCTTTCGCCGCAGGGTATGACTGATATACTCACCCGAAGCCTACGGGCAGCCTTATTTGTGATCACCAATGGAGATACCCCTTGAGTACACCGACTCCCCGCCACTTCCCTGCCACGCGGCTGCGCCGCATGCGACGTGATGATTTTTCGCGCCGCTTAATGCAGGAAAATAGCCTGAGCCCATCAGATCTGATTCTTCCCGTGTTTGTGTTAGAGGGTGAAAATCAGCGTGAAGCCGTCGCCTCCATGCCCGGCGTTGAGCGGCTCTCTATTGATTTATTGATCGAGCAAGCCCGCGAAGCCTATGCGCTTGGCATCCCGGCGCTGGCACTTTTCCCGGTGATCGGCGCTGAGCAGAAAAGTGAGCTCGCCGAAGAAGCCTATAGCGCCAGCGGCTTAGTTCAGCGCAGCGTGCGCGCCCTCAAAGCGGCGCTGCCCGAACTAGGTATCATCACGGATGTAGCGCTCGACCCCTACACCAGCCACGGCCAGGACGGCATTCTCGATGAGCACGGCTACGTGCAGAACGACCGCACGGTGGACACCCTGCTTAAGCAAGCGCTTTCCCATGCCGAAGCAGGTGCCGATATTGTCGCCCCTTCCGACATGATGGACGGACGCATAGGCGCTATTCGCCAAGTGCTAGAGCAAGAACACCTGCACAATGTGCGCATTATGGCCTACAGCGCCAAGTATGCCTCACACTACTACGGGCCTTTTCGTGATGCGGTAGGCTCTGCTGCCAACTTGGGCAAAGCAGACAAGCGCACCTATCAAATGGACCCCGCCAACAGCGATGAAGCCCTGCATGAAGTGGCGATGGACATTGCCGAAGGTGCCGATATGGTGATGGTCAAGCCTGGCATGCCCTACTTAGACGTGGTTCGTCGGGTAAAAGCCGAGTTAAAGGTCCCCACGTTTGCCTATCAAGTTAGCGGTGAATACGCCATGCACCGCGCCGCCTTTGATAACGGCTGGTTGGAAGCAGAACCAGTGATTTTGGAATCACTGCTATGCTTTAAGCGTGCTGGTGCGGACGGGATTTTGACTTATTTTGCCCTTGACGCCGCGCGCTTACTTCAGCGACGTTAGAATATTAAGCAGCTATGACAAAGATGACAACTAGGTGACACCTGTTTGTCATCTTCTCCCCGCATACTGGCGTCATTTGACATTATCAAGCTGTACTACTTTTGAGCCAACGCGGGGAGATCCACTATGGACGAGCAAGCGACTGATTCCTTAACATTTTCGTCTACTGATCACACCAGCAGCGAAGGCGATACGCCACTACGCATTAATCGCACCCCCACGGGGGTTCAGGCACGTGAAGCGCTGCCGGAAACCGACCTTGACGACACCCAGCTCTACTTCAACCGCGAGCTGTCGCATCTGCAGTTTAATATTCGTGTTTTAGAGCAGGCGCTAGACGACGCCCACCCGCTGCTGAATAGACTGATGTTTCTGCTGATTTTCTCTTCCAATATGGATGAGTTCTTCGAAATTCGCGTGGCAGGCTTGAAGCATCAAATTGCTCTAGGCGACGACACCACTGCCGCCGATGGCCGTTTGCCCAAAGCGGTATTGGCAGAAATCTCCCAGATTGCCCACACGCAAATTGAACGCCAATATCAAATTCTCAATGATACGTTGCTGCCCGCGCTGGAAGCCCAAGGGCTGCGTTTTCGTCGCCGCGACCAGTGGACCGATGACCAGAAAGCCTGGGCGCGGGCGTTTTTTGATAACGAAATTATGCCGGTTATCAGCCCAATCGGCCTCGACCCTTCTCACCCCTTTCCGCGCCTGGTCAATAAGAGCCTCAATTTTATTGTTGAGCTAGAAGGCAAGGATGCCTTTGGCCGCGCCGGCGGTATGGCGATTCTACCCGCCCCGCGCTCGCTGCCGCGCCTAATGGCACTGCCCAAGGAGCTATGCGAAGAAGGGTTTTCCGAGTATGTGTTTTTATCATCAATGATCCATGCCCACGCCGAGGAGCTATTTCCCGGCATGCGCGTGCGTGGCTGCTACCAGTTCCGGCTGACCCGCAACGCGGATATGATCGTTGACCCTGAGGAAATCTCTGACCTTGCCTCAGCGCTGCGCGGTGAGCTGCTGGCACGCCGCTATGGTAGCGGCGTGCGGTTGGAGGTGGCCGATAACTGCCCGGATGATCTATCCAACTTTCTGTTGCGCCAGTTTGAGCTAGAAAGCGACGATTTATACCGTGTCAAAGGGCCGGTGAATTTAACCCGCATGATGTCCGTGCTGGGCGACGTTGACCGCCCTGAGCTGCTTTATCGCCCGTTTACGCCCAGCATTCCCAAAGCACTCAAAGCGGGCAGCCTGTTTGACGCCATCGCCAAGAACGACATTCTGCTGCATCACCCTTTCCAGTCGTTTACTCCGATTGAGGACCTGCTGCGTGAGGCCGCTCGCGACCCACAGGTATTGGCAATAAAACAGACTCTCTACCGCACGGGGGCAGATTCCGCCATCGTCAACGCGTTGGTAGAGGCCGCCAGCCAAGGCAAAGAAGTCACGGTAGTCATTGAGCTGCGCGCACGCTTTGATGAAGCCGATAATCTGCAGCTTGCATCACGCTTGCAGGAAGCCGGTGCCATCGTTGTGTACGGCATTATGGCGTATAAAACCCATGCCAAAATGTTGCATATTGTGCGCCGTGAAAAGGGCGAGCTGTGCTACTACGCACACCTGGGCACCGGCAATTATCACGCCAAAACCGCCAAGCTTTACACCGATTACAGCCTGCTAACCGCCAACAAGGCGCTGTGTGCCGATGTGCACAAAGTGTTTCAGCAGCTTTCAGGAATGGGGCGCGCGCGGAAGATCGACACGCTGCTCCACGCACCGTTCACATTGCATGAGCGGCTAGTGCAAATGATTGAGCGTGAAGCGGAAATTGCGCGCAAAGGCAAACGCGGGCATATCATTATTAAGTGCAACTCGCTAACCGAGCCTAAGCTTATCAAGGCGCTCTACCGTGCTTCCCAGGCGGGGGTTGAGTGCGACTTAATCATTCGCGGTATGTGCTGTTTGAAGCCGGGCGTACCCGGCGTTTCCGACAACATTCGCGTGCGCTCGATTATCGGCCGGCTGTTGGAACACACTCGGGTATTCCATTTCCATAATGATGGCAAGTCAGAAACCTGGTGCTCCAGCGCTGATTTCATGTCGCGCAATATGTTCCACCGCGTGGAGACCTGCTTCCCGCTGCTGGATAAAAAGCTCGCCACCCGTGTACGCAAGGACCTTGAAACCTACTTGGTGGATAACTGCCAAAGCTGGCTGCTGCAGACCGACGGCAGCTATCGGCTCCAAGACCCAGGCGAAAGCGATGCTATCAGCGCCCAGGAAACCCTGCTCTACGCCTATGCGTCGAAAAGCTAGCACTCAAACCCAATTTCGCTGCTAGTGCAGCGGAATTGATGCTGACAAAAAAGCTTCATCAGCGTGCTCACGGCCAGAACAACCCTTGGCGGGGGCGCTGTGAACCCCTCCCTGGGCGCTACTTTCGCCATCCATGGCGAAAGACCCCCGCTACGGGTTGATTCTGACCTCTAGCTATTTATGCATAGCGTTGGCGCAGCACCTTAGCGGCTTTTACCATGTTGGCCAGCGCTGGCTCTACTTCCGCCCAGCCGCGGGTTTTTAGGCCGCAGTCCGGGTTTACCCACAGCCGTTCGGCGGGAATCTTCTCCAGGGCTTTCTCCATTAACTCGACCATCCAGCTCACCTCGGGAATATTGGGGGTGTGGATATCGTAAACCCCTGGGCCGATGTCGTTGGGATAAGCGAAGTCCTGGAAGGCATCTAACAGGTGCATATCCGAGCGCGACGTTTCGATGGTGATCACATCGGCATCCAGCGCGGCAATCGCGCCAATGATGTCATTGAACTCCGAGTAGCACATATGGGTATGAATTTGCGTGGTATTAGCCACGCCCGCTGCACTCAGCTGGAAGCTTTCCACCGCCCAATCAAGGTATGACTGCCACGCATGCTGGCGCAGCGGCAGCCCTTCGCGCAGCGCCGGCTCATCGATTTGAATAATGTTGATGCCGGCTTTTTCCAGATCCAACACCTCATCGCGCAGTGCCAAGGCAATCTGGCGGCAGGTGGTTTCCCGCGGCTGGTCATCGCGCACAAACGACCACTGCAGAATCGTTACCGGGCCGGTCAACATACCCTTCATGGGTTTGTCGGTCAGGGTTTGGGCGTACTCGCTCCAACGTACCGTCATCGGCACAGGCCGCGATACATCACCAAAAATCACCGGTGGCTTAACACAGCGTGAACCGTAGCTTTGCACCCAGCCAAAGCGGGTAAAAGCAAAGCCTTCAAGCTGTTCGCCAAAGTACTCCACCATGTCGTTACGTTCGGCTTCGCCGTGCACCGGCACGTCAATATCCAGCGCTTGCTGGCGCTCAACCGCGTAGGCAATCTCGGCCTGCATACGGGCTTCGTAGTCAGCTAACGCCAGCTCACCGGCTTTAAACGCGCGCCGGGCGGCACGTATCTCATCAGTTTGAGGGAAAGAGCCGATGGTCGTGGTGGGGAATAGCGGCAGTTTAAGCGCCCGCCGCTGAGCCTCAGCACGCACGGTGTAAGGCGCTTGGCGCTGGCTATCGGCAGGGCTAATCGCCGCCAAGCGTGCGCTGACCGCTGGCTGATGAATGCGGGTTGATTCACGCCGAGCATCCAGCGCCCGAGTGGCCTGGTCCAGGCGCTGCTCGTCGGCGGGCGTGGCGCGGTTATCAATCAAGCGCGCCAGGGTGACCACTTCATCAAGCTTCTGCCGGGCAAAGGCCAGCCAGCTGATTAGCTCATCGCCCAGCTCAGTTTCCTGCGCTAAATCCACCGGCACATGCAGCAGCGAGCAGCTCGGTGCCAGCCACAGGCGCTGGCCAAGGCGTACTTTTAACGGCAGCAGGCGTTCGCGTAATGCAGCCAAGTCGGCTCGCCAGATATTGCGGCCATCGACAAAGCCAATCGAGAGCACCTGATGGGGACCCAAGCGGTCGATCACGCTTTCTACCTGCTGGGGCGCGCGCACGGCGTCAATATGCAACCCCGCCACGGGCAAACGGGTCGCCAGCGAGAGGTTATCGCCCAGCCCGCCGAAGTAGCTGGCCACCAACAGCTTCAGCGGCGCAGACTGCAGGCGATGATAAGCACGCTCATAGGCTTGCTGCCACGCCAGCGGTAAATCCTGCACCAGCGCGGGTTCGTCTAATTGCACCCACTCAACGCCTTGGGTAGCCAGGCGCGTGAGTATCTCGCCATACACGTTAAGTACGCCATCGAGCAACGTCAGGCGGTCAAAATCAGCGCCTTTGGTTTTACCCAGCCACAGCCAGGTTAGCGGCCCGGTTAGCGTTACTTTCGGGGTAAAGCCTGCGCGTAGTGCTTCATCGACTTCATCAAACAGACGGTTCGATGCCAGGGTGAACGTTTGCCCTTCGTGCAGCTCAGGAACGAGGTAGTGGTAGTTGGTATCGAAGTATTTGGTCATTTCACAAGCGGCGGCGGGTTCACCGCTGGGCGCTCGACCGCGCGCCATGCGAAAGGCGGTATCCAGGTCAACTTCACCGCCGGCAATCTCCGCTTGGGCATTAAAGCGTGCAGGCACCGCACCTAACGCCACTGAAACGTTAAGCACTTGATCATAAAAGGCGAAGTCGCCCACGCTAACGAAATCCAAACCTGCATCCTGCTGTGTTTGCCAGTGACGTAAACGCAGCTCGCGCCCAGTGCTTTCGAGTTCGCTACGCGAGCACTCGCCTTTCCAGTACGCTTCAGTGGCTTTTTTCAGCTCGCGCTGAGCGCCAATGCGGGGATAGCCGAGAATATGAGAAACTGTCATGATAAACCCTACCAACGTGAATGATTTCACACAGTCTGGGCATAGCCAAAAAATGAATCAAACTAAAGTTTTTAATATCAAACATGAAAATTATTCACCATGATTGAGCCACTACATGATTGAGCCACTATTATGATTGAACTGCGCCACCTCCGTACGCTGCTGGCGCTGCGCGAAACCGGCTCGCTGGTCGATGCCGCCGAACGCGTACATTTGACCCAGTCAGCGCTTTCGCACCAGCTCAAAGATCTGGAAAGCCGTGTGGATAGCCCGCTGTTCGTGCGTAAAACCCGCCCAGTGGAATTTACCCGCGCAGGGCTGCGGCTGCTTGCCCTGGCCGACCAGGTGCTGCCAGAGGTACGCAAGGCAGAGCGGGATTTGGCACGCCTAGCAGGCACCGAACAGGGGCGTTTGCATATGGCCATCGAGTGCCACAGCTGTTTCCAGTGGTTGATGCCCACGGTGGATTATTTTCGCGACCACTGGCCGGAAGTGGAAATCGATATTCCCAGCGGCCACCACTTTGACCCACTCCCGGCGCTTGCCCGCGAGCAGCTTGACCTGGTGATCACCGCCGACCCTCAGCCGCTTGAAGGTATTCACTACGCCCCGCTGTTTCGCTATGAGGGATTACTGGCCGTTGCCCGCCAGCACCCTTTTGCAGGCAGGGGATTTATTACCCCCCAAGCGCTGGCCGAAGAAACGCTGATTACCTACCCCGTTGAGCAGTCGCGGCTGGATGTATTTACCCAGTTTTTGCAGCCAGCGAACGTGCGGCCGAAAGAAATCCGCACTGCTGAATTGACGATCATGATGATGCAGCTGGTGGCCAGCGGGCGCGGCGTTTGCTCACTGCCCAACTGGGCGCTCACCGAGTATTTGGAGCGCGATTACGTATGCGCGGTGAAACTAGGCGAGCATGGGGTATGGAGCACGCTGTATGCGGCCATTCGCGAAGAAACGCGAGAAGCGCCGTGGATGCAGGATTTTTTACGCACTGCGCGGGAAACCTCCTTTGCAGTGCTATCGGGGGTTAAGCCGGCGGATCGCGACGCGGAACCAGCAGCGTAAAGCGCGCACCGCCCAACGTGGGGCTGGTATCGATGGTCACGCTGCCACCGTGGCCGACCATAATTTTCTGCACAATCGATAGTCCCAACCCATAGCCGCCAGAGCTGCGGGCGCGGCTGTCGTCCAACCGGGCAAAGGGTTTGAAAATATCGCTCCGCGCTTCGGGGGGAATGCCGGGGCCGTCGTCTTCAACATCAATGCGCACCAGATTGGGTTCATCCCATAGCCGAATCACCACGTTGGCTTTGGCATGGCGGCAGGCGTTGCCGACTAGATTCTGTAGCGCCCGCTGCAGGTAGCGCGGCTCTGCCAGCAGTTCAATTTCAGGGCCGGGGGCAAGCGAGAGCGTTAAGCCTTTGTGCAGCGTTGAGAGCGTGTCAATCACCCGCTCGGCCATGGCACGGCATTCCACCAGCGCCGTTTCAAGTTCGGCACCGTTCACCGTTTCACCGCCCAGCCGCGCATAGGTGAGAATTTCATCGACCAACTCATCAAGTTCGACAATATCGGCATCAATGCCCTGCAGCTGGCGTCGAATGGCGGGCTGGTCGGTCATGTCTTCGACCATTTGCACGGCAAACCGAATGCGTGCCACCGGTGTGCGCAGCTCGTGGGAAACCGCCCGAATCATCTCTTGCTGGCCGCGCAGCAGGCTTTGTACCTGATTGGCCATGCCGTTAAAGGCCATCCCTAACCGGCCTAAAAAGTCGCCGCTTTCTACCTTTACGCGGGTTTCCATGCGGCCGCTGGCAATGCGCGTGGCGGCCAGCTCCAGCCGCGCCATGCGGGCTTCAATGCTGCGCATAATCAAATAGATAATCAGGCTGAGCACAATCATCAACCCGACCAGTAGCGGAAGGTGTAAATTCAGCGGCAGGGTGTCGCCGCGGGAAATTGGCCCGGCGACCAGCCATTGTGCCTCGCCTGGCAACTGCTCGCCAGGCAGCTGATAAAGCAGCGTAATCGACAGCCTGTCGGAAACCAACTGAGTGACCACGCCGCCGCTGGCCAGCTGTGTTTGCTGCTCTGCGGTTAGCCCAGCGGGTAGCGTGGCCAGCAGTTGCAGCGGCCAGCTGCCGGGGCGCAGCTCAGCCAGGCGGCTGGAACGCTCTGCTATAGGTTGTTCAGCCAGCCAATCGCCCAGCAGCGCGATGCTGCCGTGCCACTGATGCTCGCTCCAATCATCCAACCTTGCTTGCAGCAGCCACGTGTCGTTGGGTAGGCGCTGCTGCAATAACCAGGGGCGCTCAGCAACCAGCAGTTTGCCGCGCTCCAACCGCGAGCGTTCAAAATAGCCGAGCTCCGCTTCACTAATAGGCAGTAAGGAGAGCTGCAGGCTCAGCCGTTCAGCCAGGCGTTCAAGCAGCGGCTCGCGCTCGGCCACGGGCGTGTCGGCAAGCCGTTGTGTCATCAGCGACATAGGCAACGCCGCGAGCTGTTCGCGGTAGTCTTCGCGGCGCACCTGTTCAATAAAGGAACGCCCAGCGAGCGCAATCACAAACATGACCAACAGCGCTGCACCCAGCAACACATAAAAACGCAAAAACGAGCCGTTACTGAGCACTCGTCGCATGATGCCGACCCTCTGAATAATCAACTATCTTTAACGAACAGATAGCCTTTACTGCGCACGGTTTTGATTCGATGAGGCTGATTAGGGTCATCGCCAATTTTGGGTCGAATACGTGAGACACGGACATCAATAGAGCGATCTTGCCCGTCGTATTTAATCCCCCGTAAATCGCTGAATATCTCTTCACGGGTAAGCACGCGCCCTGCATTGCGCGCCAGAAGCCAAAGCAGATCAAACTCGGCGCTGGTGAGGTCAATTCGCTCGCCCGCCAGCCATGCTTCGCGAGTAGCGTTGTCTATTTCTAGATTCTCAAAGCGCAGGCGCATTTCGCCATCAGGCGCTGGCCCATCAGCACGCCGCAGCAGTGCCCGCATTCGGGCAAGCAGCACCCGCGGCTGCACGGGCTTGGGTACGTAATCGTCGGCACCCATTTCCAGACCCAAGACTTGGTCCAAATCATCGGTACGCGCCGTTAGCATCATGATCGGGCCTGCAAAATTGGGCCTTACGCGGCGACAAATCGCCAGACCGTCCTCACCGGGTAGCATTAAATCTAAAATCACCAGGTCGGGCTGCAGGGTTAAGATACGATCAACCCCTTTGGCACCGTCCGCTTCCAGGGTGACTTGGAAGCCATTTGCTTCCAAGTAATCACGGGTAAGCTCGGCCAGACGCTGATCATCTTCGATGATCAGGACATGATCTTGATCGGGATAGTCAGGCATTGCAGGCTCTTGCGGCTCAAGTGCCTGAAATTGCTGTTCCAAATGATCTACCATCCTTTTTATGCACTCCGCTTAGGTAGTTTGTCTTGTCGCTTGCCCATGACCAACACAGGTAGCGTTATTGACTCCCAGGATAACCCAAAACCATCAAAACACCCGCTTCTGTCGTTACCATTGCGATTATTCATCGCAGTTGACCCCATTCGGGCGCTTGATTGTCAGCTTAGCGAGGATTAATGTAGAAATATTAGCTGTCGACAATTTGACAGGAGGAACCTGCCATGGGAAATCGCAAAACGAGAAGTGTGATTAAACGTATTTATGTGCCCACCCACGTGCGTGACCTGCCCAACGGGGAGAAACTAAAAATTCCTGGGCATTATAAAGCGCCACCTGGGGAAGGAAGCGACACGGTTGAGTAACGATTTATTGAGTAACGAATGCTTAATTTACTAAAAAACGACAATTTACTAAAAAACCTACTAAAAAGGCAGGCCAAAGGTGGCCTGCCTTTTTGCGCTATTATTCAGCCGCTATCCCTTTGGGCCAAACAGAAACCACGCTATCAGGCCGACCAGCGGGAAGAACAATAACACCAGAATCCATACCAGCTTAGCGACGCCGCCTGCGCCGCTTTTGGCGACTTTAACAATGGCCCAAATGACGATGATGAGCCAAATTAGCCCTAACAGACCACCTATTTCAATGCCCATTGTAACTCCTTTTAGCATGTTGGCACTTACGGCTGTTCAGCTAAGCATATCAACCGCGCGTTCACAAGCAGAACTCATTGCTCGGGAAGGCTCAGCACCATCTCGCCGGCCTGCATCTCGATGGTCAGCAAGTTCAAAAAACTCATGCCCAGCAGCACCGTATCGCTCTCCATTCCTGGGCTAATAGAGCCCCGAACATTGCGTACTTTTAGCCCGCCCAGCGAAACTTCGTCTAGCTCGGTTAACGTCCCTTCCACTCGGCCATTAGCGGTATTAAACCAAGCACTTCGGCCGGCTTCCAAGCCTAGTTCCGCCGCTAAATCGGCGGGCACTGCGACATAAGTAGCGCCGGTATCAAGCAAAAATGTCACCGGTTTTCCGTTAATTCGCCCCGGTGCCTCATAATGCCCGGCACGATTACGCTGTAACGTGACCGGCTCACCCGCGGGAAGGGTATGCACCACATTGGCATTAGGCCGCATCATGTCTTCAAGGCCGCCGTGCAGCCACCAGGTACCCACGGCCATTAACAGTACCCAAAAAAGCAGCATCATCACGATGCCGCCACGCTGCGCTGCTGGCGTTGCTTCATGCCTAGCCACGTGCCTGGCCATGTTCCACCTCACTGAGGTAAGCGTACCTGTTAAGCGTTATTGTGGTTGATATGACTATTGTTGGTATGACTGCCGGCTTCCCAGGTGAGCGCTGCCTCTCGGCCACGGCGTTCATTGACCCTGAGGCAAATCAGCATCGCGGTCACAAAAAGGGCGACACACAATAGAATAGATGCTTGTAAGCCAATCAGCGTTTGCAATACGCCCAGCATGACAATCCCGAACACGCCCGCCAGTTTGTTGGCCAGCCCCCAAAACCCGAAAAATTCAGCCGCTTTCTCTAACGGTGAAAACAAGCCTACCAAGGCTCTGCTCGCTGACTGGCTAGAACCGAGGCTGAGCCCTGCCAAACAACCCACTACCAAAAACACATATTGCGCCTGCCACTGCACGTCAAAACGCCCGTTTACCCACTGAGTAACCTCTGGCGTTGCCCAAATAGCAATAATAGCCAGCACCCAAAGCGCCAGCGTCATTTGGTAAGTCCGCTTGGCACCTAGCTGGTCCTGTAACCAGCCAAAACCCAACGCCCCTGCTGCAGCGGTCACCTGAACAATAATGAACATGATATTGCGCACGCCTTCGTCCCAGCCAATCACTTGAGCGCCATAAATAAACGCAAAAGCAATAATGATGTAGACACCCGCCATGGAGAACAGCAGCGAAACCAGAAACACCGTTAAGTCTTTAAAATGACGCAATTCGTGCAGGGTGGTGGTAACACGGTTCAAGGCGATATGGCGATAAGAAACGCCGCGGGGCTGAGCCGTACCCCGCTCTTTTAGCCATAAAAACGTGGGAATAGCGGTAATCAGGAAAAAGCCCGCGGCAAAGGGGCCAACCCAACGGATTCTTTCAAAGTTGTCCACGCTCGCCTCGCCCAGCATCACCAGCGTGAACCCCGCAGCGAATAACCCACCGATGTAGCCTAACGCCCACCCAAAGCCGGAAATTTTACCCAGTGATTCAGGCGGGCCTAGCTCTGGTAGGAAAGCAGCGATAAATGACTCGCCCATGGAATAGGCATAATTAGACAGCACAATTAACAGCAGGCCAATAATGACGTAGCCCGGCTCTACAAAGTAGAGCATTGCTGTCGTGACCACGGTGGCTAAGTAGCTCACCAGCAAAAAGCGCTTTTTCTCTGCTCGATAATCCATCACAGCGCCACAAAGCGGCGCTGTTACCACCACCATCAGATAACTAATCGCCAGCGCCAGGCTCCATAAAAAGTTGGCAAGCCGAAAGTCATCGCCACGGTCCCCCACAATCACGGTCGTAAATAGCTCGCCAAACACCACCGTAATAATCAGTAACGTGTATGCCTGATTGGCAAAATCAAACATCGCCCAGCCAAAGATTTCTCGGCGCGATGCGTAGGCATTAGGTGCCTTGGCAGGGTTAGCAGGCAGCATTAGTTTTCTCTCATAGGGGAAGCCGTAAGCCTAGCAGGTGGAACAGCCAAAACGCCACGGCTTGCGTTGACAGATTAAAGGTGACAGCCGACCAAGCTTGGGCTAAGTTTGATTGATTGAAAAAACCATACGAGTAGACCGCGATGGTAGTAGCCAAACTAACACCACGGGCAGTAGGAAGGTTCATAGCCTTGCTCGGCGTTTGGCTTATGACAACTCCATCTACTCAGCTTGCATCTGCCGATACGCTCACCTCACTTACGTTCATCACCGAAGAATATCCCCCCTACAACTATTTAATTAACCAACAGTTAGCCGGGTTCTCGATTGATTTATTAGAGGCTATCTTTGCCGAGACCGAGACGCCATTGAGCCGCGATGATATCCATTACTACCCTTGGGTACGCGGCTATGAGATCGCCTTAAGCCAACCCAATACCGTGCTATTTTCAACAACACGAAACGCCACGCGGGAAGCGCAATTTCATTGGGTGGGGCCGATTGCTCAAGACCACGTTGTCCTGCTTGCCCATCGCGACGCACCGATTACGATTGATTCTTTGTCACAAGCCATTAAGCGCAAGCTGACGGTGGCGGTCATTCGGGAGGATATTGGTGCCCAGGCATTACAGGAAGCAGGCTACCCTGAAAGCTTGATGATACCCGCCATTGATAACCGCAGCGCGCTACACATGCTGACCCGTGGGCGCGTGGATTTATGGGCCTACAGTGCGGATGTCGCGGCCTGGATTGCCGAATCAGAAGGCCATCCTAGCAACAGCTTGATACCGGTTCACACGCTCAGCGACTCTTATTTATATTTTGCCATTAACCAAACCACCGACCCGCGCTTGATATCACGGATGCAGCAAGCGCTGGACAACGTGCTTGCAGAGCTTCCTCAGAGGTAGTCAACGATGGTTAAAAATTCAACGCGCCGCTGGCGGGCTCAAGTGGCGGCCGCTCTGTTCACCACTTTTAGCAGCGGTTTTCTATTACTTCACGCCCTGCCACTCCACGCCCTGCCGCTAACCATCAATACTGAAGAGTACCCACCGTTTAACTATGCCGGCGAGCAAGGACAAATTATCGGCAGTGCAACCGAGCAGCTGCGAAAAGCACTGCGGCAAACCGATACTGACGCTTATTTTCGGCTATTGCCGTGGGCACGCGCTTACACCGAGGCACGGCTGCGCGATCACTACTGCGTTTATTCCACCGCCCGCACCCGTGAGCGTGAAGCGTTATTTCAGTGGGTAGGGCCGCTTGCGGTTAATGAATGGGCAGCCTTCAGTTTAGCGGAACGCGGCCTGAACATTACCGAACTGTCGGAACTGCGCGCTTGGCGTGTGGGCAGTTATCGTGAAGATGCCATCGGCGATTATGTTGCCGCTTTAGGCATTACTGTTCTGCGCGCCCCCACCGAGAGAGAAAATATAGCGCGCCTAAAAGCCGGCCTGATTGATGTCATTGTGACGGGCAAAGCCACCGGTGAATTTATGGCCGCAGAACAAAACATCGGGTTAGCGCATTTATTTACCTTCGCCCGTTCACCGCTTTATCTGGCTTGTCACCCTAGCGTGTCAGAAGCGCTATTAGTGCGCCTACAAAGCCAGCTAGATGCCTTGCATACTGATGTTCAAGACGACGCTCAAAACGTTCAAGACGTTAAAAACACTCAAAAGGATAAGCCGTAATGGGTAATCACTACCGGCTACCCTTGCCCAAAAAGGCAGCCTGACGACCAAACAAGCGCTTTTAACGCTGTTGATTGCCCTCGTGATTGGCACCATCGCCGGCAGCGCTGAGCTATTCAGCCACGCATCCAATATGCGCCAAGAGGTACAGTTGCGCATTGCCCAGCAGATGGCGATCGTCAATGGCGCGGCAGCAGAAGCCGCCTTCCAGCTTAATCCTGTGCTCGCCCATCAAATAGCTCACGGGCTGTTTAGCGATGAGGTGGTGGCCTGGGTAATCATTCGCGATGACTTTGGTCGACCGCTAGCGGAGTTTAATACCGCAGAGCAGGTTAACTCGACATGGCTTAGCCAGTATTTGTTTAGCGATATGCTGCACCACCAGGCAGCCCTGGAATATTTTATTGGCAGCGATATGCCAGAGGCGATTGTGGGCGAGATCGAGCTATTTCTGGCGGAAGATTACTTGGCACAGCAATTCCTGGCGCGCATTTATTCAGTAGTGGGGGTCAGTGTCTTAGAGGCGTTTATTTTAAGCCTGTTGGTCATCGCTTTTTTCCACGTATTCATTACTCGCCCACTGCTCAAAGTACATGAAGCCATTACCCATACCGACCCCACGCGGCCTGGGCAGTGGCCCAAGCCAAGCTTACGCGGCCACCGGCATGATGAACTGGGGCATTTAGTCGATAGCCTGGACCACCTTTTAAAGGCATTTCAGCAGGGGTTAGAACAACGCGACCAGCTTCATCACCTTTCCACTATGGATGGCTTGACCGGCGTAGCCAACCGCCGCCACTTTGATGAGTTCTATCAGCGCCACTGGGAGCTCGCGCAGCAAACCCAGCAGCCGCTCTCGGTTATTTTTATCGATATCGATAACTTTAAAGAATTCAACGACCACTATGGCCACGCCATGGGTGACGACGCACTGCGAGCAGTCTCGAACGCACTCAACCAGTGCCTTGACCCCACGCGGGATTTACTGGCCCGCTATGGGGGCGAAGAGTTTGTCTGTGTGTTGCTCGGCAAACACCACGATAACGCGGTGCAGGTCGCTAACTGCCTACGCGAAGCCGTACTGTCATTGGCCATTCCCCATGCCTATTCAAGCACCCACGCCAACTTGACCGTTAGCATGGGCGTTTCCAGCATGTCGCCTGGCTTACCGGTTAGCGCTGATGCGTTGATTCAACATGCCGACCAGCACCTATACCATGCCAAACGGCTTGGCCGAAACCGAGTCGAGACATGCAAACGCCCGGCATAGCGCCGGGCGTCACAGAAAAACAGCGTGCCGAACAAGAGCGCTAGAGCAACCAGTGCGCAACAACAGCAGCAAGGCCAACCACTATCGCCGTTACCACGGCAACGGTCACCACGCGGTCAAGCCAGCGGTCAAAGGCAGCCCCTTTGGACCGCCTTCGGGTTGCCCCATGGCGTCCTTGCCGAGCCATTAGCATCCTCGCTCCATGTGTCGTGCTCCTGAAAATAACCGCTAGCTATTAATGCGCCGGTTAACCACGTTGGGCGCACGACGCAGGCGTTCTTCTTCACCCAATAGCTCGGCTTCAAAGGCGTCAGCACCCACCGGCGTTTCACCATGGCGACGATAAAGCTGCGTTAGCATAGCCTTGCGGTCTGCGCGCAGTTCCTGCATTAACACAAACACCATCATATACAGAATAAAAGTGAACGGCAGTGCCGACAGCACCGATGCCGATTGCAGCCCCGTTAAGCCACCCGATGCAATCAGCGTCAGGCAGATAGCCGCGATCAGCACACCCCAAATAATGCGCTTATATAACGGCGGATTAATCGAACCGTTGTCGGTCATTTGCGCCACGATATACGACGCCGAATCTGCAGACGTCACCAGGAAAATAAAGATCAGTACCATCGCCACGACCGACAGCACGCCGGTAAAGGGCATCAGCTCAAACATTTCAAAAAGCGCCACGGTAATATTATTTTGCGTCGCGGCGGCCAGGCCGATATCGCTGCCATTTAGCTCCATATGCAGCGCCGCACCGCCGAACACACCGATCCACAAACAGGCCAGCAGCGGCGGCACAAACAGCACCCCAAACACATATTCCTTGATAGTACGGCCACGGGATACGCGAGCAATAAAGGTGCCGACAAAGGGCGACCAGGCAATCACCCACGCCCAGTAGAAAATCGTCCAGCTGCTGGCCCACTCATTATCGCTATAGGGCGAAATACGCAGGCTCATGCCGATAAAATTCTGCAGGTAGTCGCCAATCCCTACCGTAATGGTTTCCAATATAGCCAGCGTCGGGCCCGTAAAGAGGACATATAGCATCAGCCCGATGCATAAAATCATATTGAGGTTAGAGAGCCGTTTAATGCCTTTATCCAAACCCGACCACGTAGAAGCCATATAGGCACAGAACATCACGAAGAGAATAATAAACTGCCAAAGGCCATTTTCAGGCAGCCCAAACACAGCGTTCAACCCGCCGTTCATTTGCAGCACGCCCAAACCCAGCGAGGTGGCGACACCCATCACCGTGGCAACCACGGCAAAGACATCCAGCCAAGAGGCATAAGGGCGAATGTTAGGGTTTTTAGCCGTGATCGACGACAGCACCGAAGAGACCAGCCCCGCCTGCCCTTTACGAAACTGAAAGTAGGCAATGATCAGCCCGACAATCGAAAACGCCGCCCACTGGTGAATACCCCAGTTAAAGTAGCTGTACTGGATAGCGTAGCGGGCGGCGGCTTCTGTCTCGGCGGGCATATCGCCATAAGGGGGGTCAATGTAGTGAAACATGGGTTCGGCCATGCCATAAAACACCAGCCCAACACCAAAACCTGCGGCTAGCAACATGCTGACCCACGAAAAAAAGCTGTAGTTAGGCCGGCTGTCCTGGGGGCCTAAGCGCACTTTACCGTACTTGCTCAGCGCCAATCCAAACAGGAAAATGACAAACCCGAAAACTGAAAACAGGTAGAACCAACCAAATAGTTCCGTCACCGTTGTTAGCGCCCCTTCTGCCGCGTTAGCAAACCCTTCTGGAAATGCTGCGCCGACAACCACCAAGCCGAAAATAATCACGACGGATGCAATGAAAACCGACTTGCCTCCATGATTGGCCATATAACCTCCTGCTGGATAAGCATTATGCACTGTCAATGCGCTTGTATAGTTAAACTTGTACGGCCAAATAGTAACAGCTGAAAAACCTAACCGCATTTATCGAAAAGCGCGGAATACTCCATCCAAGCCACCGCATTGGGTGGGGATGGATAGCGCGGCACCCGCCAGGGTGCCTAGCTGGCACTTGCACTTGAGAACTTACATGACACGAGCTACGCTGTAAGCCATGAA
>LDZP01000166.1_pt1 | contig 98432 bp, 105 predicted proteins | sample 615351 | NCBI WGS metagenome assembly LDZP01 (sample SAMN03408296, study PRJNA278302) | terrestrial metagenome | isolation source: oil reservoir sample I1 | place: USA: Alaska, North Slope, Ivishak formation | collected 2013
CCAGACGGTCGCAAGACCGGCTGGGGTGCTAGTTAAGCCCTCCAGCGCCGATGGTACTGCTTTCGCGGGAGAGTAGGTCGCTGCCGGTAAAATTTTATAAAAAGCCCCCTTTATAAACTCCTAAAAAGGAGTTTATTTTTTTATATATATTTCCCATACTCCATTTAGAACTTCATCTATTTCCACTGAACAATTAAGCTTTAAAAAATATTCCTGTATGTTTTTTAAAGAACAGCTATGGTCCACCACGATTTTTAACACATCACCTTTTTCCATTTTTTTATATTTTTCAATGGCCTTCAAAAGAGGTAGTGGACAAATTTCTCCAAAACTTATAAGTTCCCAAATCATGCTTTATCACCTTAACAGAAGAATTTTTTGCCTGAGTTTTTGATAAAATCAATAAAATCAGACTTAATTTTTTTACGAATCTTTTTGTTATATATAAGTGAATAGGTGTAATTAAACTCGATGTTATCTACTTCTATAATAGTGAGGGTTTTAGTATACAACTCTTTTTTTATAGAAATATAAGGCAAAATAGATAAACCATGTCCTGCAGCAACTAAAGATTTTATTGATTCGATAGAAGGTGACTCTATTTCAATTTTTAATTTGTTTATGTCAATGCCGTATTTAAGAAATGTCTCTTCAATTATTTTTCGCAATGCACAGTTTTTATGAATGATAAAAAAGTGGTAATAGAATAATTTATTTTTTGGCAAGTTTTTTAGCTCCCAATTGCCACTAGCGACAAAATGCATTTTAAATTCTCCTAGAGGAATGCAATTTATATTTTCATCAGTATAACAGCCTTCAATAAATCCTATATCAATGCCTCCTTCTTTTATGTGATGGATTACTTCATTGCTAAAATTGTGCTCTACGTGAAGTGTAATATTTTTATTTTTCTTTTTAAATTCGTGAAGAGTGCAGGGCAAAGCATATTGGCCGATGGTAGGGCAGCAAGATATTGTGAGTCTGTTTACACAGTCATTTTCACAACACTGTAGGTCTTGGAGCATATTGTCATATAAATTTAAAATTCGTTCTGCATATTGATAAACTAATTCTCCTGCCGGTGTTGGAATTACACCTCTATTGCTTCTCTTTAAAAGAGTAGTTTTTAAATCCTTTTCAAGAGTTTTTATTTGCTGACTTATAGCAGGCTGAGATAAATACAATTCTTTTGCAGAAGATGAAATGCTTTTATAATAAACTGTTTTGTAGAAAGCTCTCAAATTGTTGATATTCATACGCCTCCTCCTTTTTGACAAAAATTTATCGGATATTGTTAAAGACATGACTTAATACAACGTTTAATTTAATTATACTACAAATTTGATATAAATGAAACTAATATTGTATAGGATTTTTAAATAATAAAACGCCTAAAACTTATAGTATAATACAATTGAAATGTTAAAATAATAACGAAGGGAGGGATTTAAATGGAGACGGTGAAAAAAAGCAAAAAAAAGAAAAAAGTAAATCAGTTTCCTTATGGAGTCGTGCTTTTAGTGGTAATTGTCATTGTAGGCATAATCTTATCAATGCAATCGCCCCAGTTAGCAGTTCGTTGGGCCTTTGGAATCGCCTTTGGTTTCGTTCTTCAAAAGTCCAGATTTTGCTTTACTGCATCTTTTAGAGACCCAATTTTGACAGGTAGTACTTCAATTACCAGAGCTGTGATTGTAGGATTGATGATTGCCACAATAGGATTTGCCGCAATTCAGTACAATGCTTATTTAAGAGGAGAACCGATTCCTGGAAATATCTCACCTGTTGGAATACACACAGCAATAGGAGCTACGATGTTCGGGATAGGGATGGTCATAGCTGGAGGTTGTGCCTCAGGAACTTTGATGAGAGTTGGAGAAGGATATATGATGCAGTGGTTGTCATTAATATTCTTTATCATAGGTTCTTTATGGGGTGCAAGGGACTTTGGATGGTGGACTGAAATGTTTATAGCTAAATCCCCTAAAGTGTTTTTGCCAGATGTATTTGGCTGGGGAGTCGCATTCTTTGGACAACTAATATTGTTAGGTCTACTTTTCATACTTGCAGAATGGTATGAGCATAAAAGATTTAATGCTTAATGCAAAAAATTAATTTTTAAGGAGGAGATTTTTATGGCAGAATACAGACTTGATTGTTTAGGAGAGGCTTGTCCAGTACCACTTTTGAAGACTCAAAAAGAGATGGAGAAATTAAAAGTTGGCGATGTTTTGATTGTAGAGATAGACCACAGTTGTGCTATGAAAAATGTGCCAGAATGGGCAAGAAACATGGGATACAATGTAGAAATTGAAGAAGTTGACGATGGCCAGTGGGAAGTTTATATTGAAAAAACTAAATAAATGGAGGTGAAAGTAAATGAAGTCCCAGGAGCATCCCCTTTCTCCCCTTTTTAAGAAAATAATAAAGGATCCATGGAGTTATTGGATAGGAGCAGCCCTTTTAGCCCTTTTAAATATAGCTTTATTTGCATTTTCTGGGCATCCATGGGGTGTTACTACGACTTTTTCCTACTGGGGTGCTTGGATATTTAAAGCTTTAGGAGGACATCCAGAGACTTGGACTTATTTCCAAAATCCATCTCATGCAAAAGCACTCACTGAAAGTGTTTTCACAAACGCAGGTTCAGTTCAGAATATAGGGATTATTATAGGAGCTTTTTTGGCTACTCTTTTAGCTTCGCAGTTTAAAATTAAAAAGATAAAATCTTATAGACAAGTTATTGCGGCCATACTTGGTGGCCTTTTAATGGGATACGGTGCAAGAATAGCTTTTGGATGTAATGCTGGAGCTTATTTCAGTGGTATTCCTTCAATGTCTCTCTATGGTTGGGTGTGGGCAGTATTTGGACTAATTGGAGCGTGGATTGGAAGCAAACTTTTAGTCAAATATTTTATGTAAATAATTAGGTGGCTTGTAGCCACCTAAATTTTAGGAGGGAGTTTGCATGGAAAAGAAAAGAGAATATTATGATGTAGTAGTTATTGGCGGTGGACCTGCTGGAATGACAGCAGCTATATATTGTGGACGTGCGAGACTTAAAACTCTTTTGATTGAAAAGTCTCTCGTTGGTGGCCTTGCCACATATACCAGTGAAATCGAGAATTATCCGGGATTTCCTGAGGGAATTGGTGGACTTGAGTTGATGAAATTATTTGAGCAACAGACTAAAAGGTTTGGCGTGCAAATAAAGCTTACAGATGTAAAAGGCTTGAGAATAGAAGAAGACTATAAAGTAGTTTCTACTTTCAGGGTTGATTATTATGCTAAGGCTGTTATTATTGCGACAGGAGGCAAACCAAGGCTTACTGGTGCTAAAGGGGAAGAGAACTTTTTATACGATAAAGGAATATCTTTTTGTGCTACCTGTGATGCGGCCTACTACACTGATAAAAAGGTTATGATAATTGGAAGCGGAGATGCAGCTATAGAAGAAGGAATATTCTTGACCAAGTTTGCAAGAGAAGTTCATGTATCTGTTCTTCATGATGAAGGAATAATGGATGCCAATAAAGTAGCGCAAGAGAAGGCCTTGAAAAATGAAAAGATGATATTTCATTGGAATACAATGGTTGAAGCTTTTGAAGGGAATGAAAGGTTGGAAAGGGTTGTCCTTAAAAATTTAAAGACAGGAGAATTAATCCCAGTAGATGTAGATGGTTGTTTCCTGTTTATAGGTTATGTTCCTAATACGGAGATATTTAAAGGTCTAATAGACATGACACCTAAAGGTTATATCATAACAAATGAAAATATGGAAACTAATATTGATGGAGTATACGCAGTAGGAGATGTGAGAGATAAATTCTTGAAGCAAGTTGCTACAGCAGTAGGAGATGGTGCAATAGCGGGTGTTATGGCAGAGAAGTATATTGAGGAAACGGATTACTTTACGAATGAAATTTTGAAGGCTAAAGAGACAGTGTTAGCATATGTCTACAATGCTGTAGAAGCAAAAGACAGAGAATATCTTATGAAGGTTGAGGAATTTCATAAAAAATATGCTGATAAACTGAAAATGTGTAGGATAGATACTTATAAGTCTGACAGACTTGCTAAGAGGCTGTACTGTGAAAAGGTACCCTGTATTGCTGTTTTAAAAGAAGGCAAGGTGGTAAAACACATTTATAACTTAGAGGATTTTGAAAAAGAATTGCTTAGCTGTATATAAGAAAATGCCCTTTTGGGCATTTCAGCTTTGTTAACAAAGAACCAAAAATTATTTAAAGTAGATATTTTGCATCGTTGCTCCGAAGTTCCAAAGCGACAAAGCTAAAGCGCGACTTTCGGATTACGGCGGGGTACCGGGCACATTCGACGTCCTGTCTTAGGTGCCCGCCTCCGCCCTCCTTGGCTTCGGCCCCGCCTCCATCCTCAGTCTTGCTAAGCTTTGTTAGCGCTTTGTCACAAGTCGCAACTTATGTAAAATATCTACTTTGCGAAAGTTTGTCATCAGTCTGAAATGCCCTTTTGGGCATTTCTTTATTATATTGACTTTAATAGCAAAATGGAGGATACTATATTTAAAAACAGTGAAGAATGGAGGGATAAAAATGGGGAGAATCCTATGCGGTGTTGACTTAGGAGGGACAAAGATAAGCACAGGACTCGTGGATGAGAAGGGCAATATCATAAGAAGCACAAAAATACCTACTATGGCTGAAAAAGGGCCAGAAGAAGTGATTAAGCGAATAGAACAAAGTGTTTATGACGTTTTAAAAGAAGCAGGATTAAAATTATCTGATTTAAAAGGAGTTGGGATTGGATCTCCAGGGCCCCTTGATGCCAAAAGGGGGGTAGTTATAAGCCCACCTAATCTTCCGGGTTGGGACAATGTCCCTATTGTGGATATTTTATCTCATAAGCTGGGAGTTAAAGTAAAATTAGAGAATGATGCAAATGCTGCAGCTATTGGAGAACATTTATTTGGCGCAGGAAAAGGTATAGACAATTTTGTTTATATAACTGTAAGTACTGGGATTGGCGGTGGCGTGATAATAGAAGGGAAACTTTATAGCGGAGAAAATTCTAATGCAGCTGAGATTGGGCACCATACTATAAATTTTAATGGACCTCGGTGTAATTGCGGAAATTATGGATGTTTTGAGGCTTTTGCTTCTGGTACAGCTATTGCGAGATTTGCTCAAGAGGGAATTCAAAATGGGAAAGATACAATGATAAGGGATTTAGCTAAGGATGGAGTAGTAAAATCAGAACATGTATTTGAAGCGGCAAAATTGGGAGATGAGTTTGCGAAAGAATTGGTTGACAATGAAGCTTTTTATCTTGGAGTGGGAATTTCAAATATCATGGCTTTTTATAATCCAAAAAAAATTGCCATAGGTGGTGGCGTATCCACTCAATGGGATATGCTTTATGATAAAATGATGGAAACAATAAAGAAAAAAGCATTGAAGCCTAATGCCGAGGTTTGTGAGGTAGTAAGAGCTGAATTAGGAGAAAACGTGGGAGTTTTAGGAGCGGCAGCATTACTCTTATAAGAGGTGAAATATGAATAGGTGTCCTTGGTGTCTTAGTGACGAGCTTTACATAAAATATCATGATGAAGAATGGGGAGTGCCTGTTCATGATGATACAAAGCACTTTGAGTTTTTGGTTTTAGAATCAGCACAAGCAGGTCTTAGTTGGATTACTATTTTAAGAAAAAGAGAAAATTACAGAAAGGCCTATGCTGACTTTGACCCTATGAAAGTGTCACAATATGACGAAAAGGAAAGAGAAGAACTCATAAAAAATAGTGGAATTATAAAAAACAGAAAGAAAATAGAGGCTTCAATACATAATGCAAAGAGGTTTATAGAAATACAAAAGGAATTTGGAAGTTTTGATCAATATATTTGGGGTTTTGTAAATTATAGACCTATAATAAATGCGTGGGAAAAAATTGAAGATATACCTTCTAAAACTGAATTATCAGATAAAATCAGCCAAGACCTTAAAAAGAGAGGATTTATTTTTATAGGTTCTACTATTATATATTCCTATATGCAGGCGGTAGGTATAGTAAATGACCATTTAATAAGTTGCTTTAGATATAAGGAGTTAATTGAGTCTTTTAAATAATACAGGCAGGGCTTGGTGCAATTTGCATTGAGACTTGCTTTTTTTCTTTTAAGAAAAAATATAATGAAATTGAGGAAATACAAAAAAGGGTGAATATATTTCTGCACAAAAGGGAATAATTTCATTAGGATAATTTTGAAAGATGGTGTTGCATATGGAAAGCATAGCAACAAAAAGGAAATGCTTTATATGCGAACAGCAATCAGAAGATGGAATAGAAGTGTTAGGGAAATTTCTTTGTACAAATTGCCAACAAAAATTGATAAACTTATCTCCTTTTGATGAAGGTTATGATTTTTACAGGCAAAAAATGATAGACATATGGGAAGGCTATATGAGGGACATAAAATATGAAAACCGGATATGAATCCGGTTTTCATATTTTTTTATGGTATAATCAAAATAACGAAAAATTACGATTACACGGAGGTATTGTATGACAGCTCCATTATATAAAACACTTATGGATTATGTAAAAAACCAAATTATACCTTTTCACATGCCAGGTCATAAACAAGGAAGGACTTTTCCAGAAGAATATCTTGTTAATTTGGCAAAGATTGATCTAACAGAGGTACCAGGACTTGACAATCTTCACAATCCTGAAGGTCCCATACTTGAGGCACAAAAACTTGCAGCAAAAGCTTTTGGGGCAAGAGAGTCTTTTTTTCTTGTAAATGGGACGACATCCGGCATATATGCAGCGATGTACGCAGTTTTAAATCCTGACGATAAAGTGCTTATAATGAGAAATTCTCACAAATCTGTGTACAATGGCCTTGTACTAACAGGAGCAGTACCTGTCTACATAAACCCGGAAATTGATTATGAAGACGGTATTCCAATGGGAGTTGATATAAACAAACTGGAAGAATATTTAAAAAAAGATGAGTCTATAAAAGCAGTAGTGATAACTTATCCCAATTATTACGGATTCTGCAGCGATATCACAGGAATTTCTGACATTGTTCATAAATACAATAAAATTTTAATTGTAGATGAAGCCCATGGAGCTCACTTTCCTTTTTCTAATAATTTGCCTCTTTCTTCTTTACAGGCAGGATCAGATATTGTGGTACAGAGTGTCCACAAAACCTTGTCTTCTTTTACTCAAAGTTCTATACTTCATTTGAATTCTGATAGAGTAGATACAAATCGACTAAAATATTCTTTAAGCCTTTTTCAATCAACATCTCCTTCCTACCTTCTTATGTCTTCGCTTGACCTTGCAAGAGATTATATGGAAAAAGAAGGTAAAAACAGATTAGAAAAAGCGATTATTATTGCTGATTATGCAAGATATGAGATAAACACCATTGGGGGAGTAAGGTGTTTAGGAAAAGAAATAGTAGGTAGCTTCGGCATTGTTGACTTTGACAAAACCAAACTCACTGTAAGTGTAAAGAACATAGGTATAAAGGGGACTGAAGCGGAAAAGTTTTTGAGGGAGAATTTTAATATACAGGTAGAGATGGCCGATACTTTTAATATACTTGCTATGGTTACATTGGCAGATGATAAAGAAAAGATTGACCTTTTAATAAAGGGGATAAAAGGGCTTGCAAATGTAAAAAAAGATAAAAAAACAGCTGAAGAAGTAGCAGCTTATCCTGATACTCCAGAAATGGTTTTAAAACCTTCTGAAACGGTAAGGCAAAAGACTAAATTAATATCTTTAGAAGAAGCGGAAGGTTGTGTTTCTGCAGACTTTATTATCCCTTATCCTCCAGGTGTTCCGCTTATTTGTCCAGGAGAGCGCATAAAAAAAGATATGGTAAAATATATAAATGTATTATATAATAAAGGTATTAAGATATTAGGTCTTAAAAATAACAACCTATTGGTGTGTGAAATATGAAAGGGAAATTTATAAGCTTTGAAGGAATAGATGGATGCGGTAAGACTACTCAGATAAAATTTCTGGAGGAGTATCTTTTAAAACAGGGTTATAATATTTTGGTATTAAGGGAGCCTGGAGGCACAAAAGTTGGAGAAAAAGTTAGAGATATTTTATTGGATAAAAATAATTTCATTTCTCCAGTCACAGAAATGCTTTTATACGCTTCTTCTAGGGCTCAGCTAGTGGAGGAGAAAATATTGCCGGCCATTGAGGAGGGTAAAATTGTACTCTTAGACCGCTTTGTGGATAGCTCTTATGTGTATCAGGGTTATGCGAGGGGCTTAGGGATAGAAAAGGTTAAGGTAGTTAACGAAATAGCTACAATGGGGATTTTGCCTGATGTAACAATTTATATAGACATTACTCCTGAAGAAGCAATGAAAAGACGAGGCAAAAGAGAAGCAGACAGATTAGAGAGAGAAAGTTGGGATTTTCATAAAAAAGTAAGAGAAGGGTATATTAAGCTAGTTAAAGAATTTCCTAAAAGGTTTGTATTTATAGACGGAATGCAAGAGCTTATGAAGGTGCATAAAGACATAATTGATGTAGTAAAAAAATATTTGTAAGGAGGGCATAAGATGAAGTTAGTGTTAGCTATTGTGCAGGACGAGGATGTAAGAAGACTTATGGATGGTTTGACTGAGGGAGGATTTAGTTTTACGAGAATAGCATCTACTGGAGGATTTTTAAGGTCTGGTAATACAACTTTGATAATAGGTGTAGAAGACGAAAAATTAGATGATGTTATCAGCATAATAGAGAAAAAATGTAAAACTCGCGATAGAATAATTACTTCTCCTACGCCTATGGGTGGTGCTACAGACATTTTCCTGCCTCAAGCCGTTGAAGTTACAATTGGTGGAGCTACAGTTTTTGTATTAAATGTAGAAAAATTCTTCAGGATTTAGGGTGCTTGACATGAGAATTGAAGAGGTAAAATCTCCAAAGATTTCATCTGATATAAAAAGTGAGTATAATAGGTCTTATAGAGTTACCAAAAATTTTATTGATACTTTTGATGAAGAATTAGAGCAATTTCATCGAGACAAATTAAATGGGATTTTATCAGAGATAGATAGTGCAGCACAAAAGTTAAAAGAAAGTTTAACTTTGCAGGACTTAATTAATTACAAAAAACTTGTAAAGAAGTTTTTGCAGGAAGCGACAAGTGGTATGTTAAAATACACTAAAAAAGAATATGTCGATGCAAGAGGAAGGAAGAAAATTTATTCTTTGGTGGAAAAAGCAAATGACAAGCTAGAAAAGCTTACAGAAGAGTTTTTAAAAGATTCCAAACACTTGGAACTTTTAAAAATGATAGATGATATAAGAGGATTATTAATAGATATATATTCATAGGTGATAGCGTGTATAGGATTTATGGGCATGAAACAGTATTAAATATTTTTAAAAATGTAATATCTCAGAATAAAATTTCAAATGCTTATTTGTTTGTAGGAGAAGAAGGATTAGGGAAAAGATTTATGGCAGAGTATTTTGCCATGATGATAAATTGTAAAGGGGAAACTGCAAAGCCTTGTTTTAAGTGTAGTTCTTGCTTAAAGGTAATGGATAAAAATCATCCAGACGTATTTTTTATAAAGCCGGAGGAGAATTCTATAAAAGTAGATACTATAAGATATATAACTAATGAAATCAATATAAGACCTTATGAAGCTAACAAAAAGATTTTTATTATAGACCAAGCTGATAAAATGACTGCAGCAGCTCAAAATGCTTTTCTCAAAACTTTAGAAGAACCTCCCTTATATGGCCTTTTTATATTGATTGCATCACAACAACAAGAGCTTTTGCCTACAATTGTCTCTCGCTGTAATATAGTCCGTTTTAATAAGGAAAATAGAAATACGATAAAGAACTATTTAATGTTTGAACACGATATCTCTGAAAAAGAGGCGGAAGTGTTAGCTCATATTGCTGATGGAAATTTTGCTCAAGCCAACAAATTAACTAATAACGAATATTTAAATTTTAGAAGAGAGACAATACAAGAAATAGAAAAAATTCTTACGATTAAAGGATTTGAAGTGATAGAGGAGTTTGAATTTTTTGATAAGAATAAAGACAATATAGAAGAAATTTTAAAGATTCTGCTTTCTTATATGAGAGATTTGTTAGTTTTTAAGGCTACAAAAGATGCCTCTTTTATAAAAAATATAGATTTTTTAAATAGGATACAGGAAATGGAATCCCGATTGACTATTAATAAGCTCAATAATATAATTAATAGAATAGAGCAGTTTAATTCACAGATTAATTCAAATATAAACTATCAATTGGCAGTAGAGAATCTATTTTTAGATATGGCGGGAGGTTTATAATTTTGGTTATTGTTGTAGGTGTGAGATTTAAAAAAGCAGGGAAGATATACTATTTTGACCCAGGGGATTTGCCAATAAAAGTAGGAGATAAAGTTATAGTTGAAACAATAAGAGGGATAGAATTTGGAGAAGTAGTTGTCGGTATAAAAGAGGTGCCAGAAGAAGAAATTGTGGCTCCTTTAAAAAAGGTAATAAGGATTGCGACACCAGAAGATGTAGAACATTATTATGAAAACAAGAAAAAAGAAGCTGAGGCTTTTGAAATATGTCTTCAAAAAATACAGCAGCATGGTTTGGAAATGAATTTAATTGATGTAGAATACACTTTTGATAACACCAAAGTCATATTTTATTTTACTGCAGAAGGAAGAGTAGACTTTAGAGAATTAGTGAAAGATTTAGCGGCTGTTTTTAGGATGAGAATAGAACTGAGGCAAATAGGAGTAAGGGATGAGGCAAAAATCATAGGAGGTTTAGGACCTTGTGGAAGGCCTCTATGTTGTACTACTTTTTTAGGGGAATTTGAGCCTGTTTCTATCAAAATGGCTAAAGAGCAAAATTTATCTTTAAATCCTACCAAAATATCGGGTATTTGCGGGCGATTGATGTGCTGTTTAAAGTATGAACAGGAGATGTATGAGAAAATTAGAGCAGAGCTTCCTAAGGTTGGCAGCATAATAAGAGTTGGAGATAAAGAAATGAAGATTGCAGAAGTAGATGTGATTAGACGAAAACTCAAAGTAAAAATGAAAAATGCAGAAGGAATAGAGATAATAAAAGAATACGATCCTGAAGAAGTGGAGATTATAGAAGAAAGAGAAGAAATTGAAGGAACCTACGAGGAAGAACTATTTGAGGAGGACTTAGAGAAAATAGAGGAATAAATTTCCTCATAATCCTAAAAAGGCTCCAAAAATTCCTGCTATAAAAGAAAAAGTGAGAATTTCTAGATATGTAAGGACTATTATCATTTTTTATTAATAAATCTTCGCTAACATTTCCCTTGGGCTATCCCGTTTTTGTCCATAATTAAAGGGGCATATCTGTTAATTTGTTAGTAACTTTTCAATGTAGATTAAAAAATCCCCTTTTTTATGCTTTAGATTTGTACATAAAAAGGGGACTATGATTTAATTTATTCTCTTAAAAGGGGCATAGTCATACAACGAGGGCCGCCTCTTCCCCTTGAAAGTTCCGACCCTTCTATAGGGATTACCTTTATTCCTTCCTTTTCCATTATTTTATTAGATATTTCATTTCTAGAATAGGTTACAATAACTCCCGGAGCGATAGCTAAGGTGTTTGTACTGTCATTCCATTGTTCTCTCGCAGAAGTTATTGCATTTAATCCGCCAGTTGGTATTATATCTATTGTATAGAGATTTAGCGCACTTTTCAATGCTGTTTGCAAATCTTTTTCTTGATGTATAGAGAAACCTTTTTCTTCTTTTATGATGCTAAATACTCTCAACTCGTTTTTTATTCCTGGATAAAAAACAAATCTGTTTGTGTCAACCATCGTGAAAACTGTATCTAAATGCATATAAGAGCGGTTTATAGGGATTTGCACTACCAATATTCTTTCGACAGAGGAACCTTTTTCAAATAAATTATGGGCTAATTGCTCTATTGCCTGAGGAGTTGTTCTTTCACTACATCCTACTGCAATTACTTTTTCGCTTAATACCAGTACATCTCCGCCCTCTATGGAATGAGGATAGCTATCATCATACCACCAATGAATATTATTTTTTCTAAAAATTTCATGATATTTATAAATGTATTTTAATATTAGAGTCTCTGGCTTTCGCGCTGCTGTTTTCATAGAACTTATCATTAAGCCACCATCTATCATTGCTCCGGGGTCTCTTGTAAAATAAAGGTTTGGTAAGGGCTTTATATAAAAATAGCTGTCTTGGTATATGTATTCTGCTAAACCCATCATAGATTTTTTTATCTTTATTTCATTTAGAGTCAAACCTCCAATTGCTATTTCGGCAACCTCGTTTGAAGATTTTTCTTTAAGGAATTCTTTTAAATAGTTATTGATTTTTGGAGAGGTTACTCCATTTACTTGAAGTAATTCATCAATAAATTTTTCTTTTACATTTTCTTCTTTTAATATTTCTTCTAAGAGATTTTGTAAATACAGCACTTCGACTCTGTTTTGCTGCAATACTTTTACAAAATTGTCGTGTTCTTCCTGGATTCTTCTAACCCAAGGGATATCATCGAAAAGGAGTTCGGATAAATTTTGAGGAGTCAATCTTTCCAATTCTTTCCCTGGCCTGTGCAAAATGGCCATTTTTAATTTATTTATTTCTGAATTTACGCGAGGAGCAGTAACTACTTTTACCAACTTTTCATCCTCCTAATGTTTAAATTCTTTATATAGTATACTGTGCACTACTTCAATTTTCAATACGCTATTTAAAAAAGTTAATAAAAACTTTTGATAATTGTGATAAAATAAATCAAGAATACTATAGAGGTGATAAAATGCTGAGAGATGGGGAAAGATTAGATGAATTAAACTTAAAAGATTTAGTTATAATTCAACACAGGGATAAATTTAAATTTGGGATGGATGCGGTATTGCTTGCTAATTTTGTTACTGCTAAAAAAGGAGATAAAATTGTAGATTTAGGGTGTGGAACTGGCATAATACCTATTTTAATTGCTGCTAAAACTTATGATACATTTATTTATGGTGTTGAGATACAAGAAGATATGGCGGATATGGCTACAAGAAGTGTAGTTATTAATAAAATGGAAGAAAGAATAAAAATAATAAAAGGCGATGTAAGAGGATTAGAAAAGATATTAGGATATGAAAAATTTGATATAGTGACTTCAAATCCTCCCTATATGCCAGTAAAAACAGGATTTGATAAAAAACAAGAGTCAGAAAATATTGCGAGATACGAAATATATGGAGGACTTGAAGACTTTATAAAAGCTGCTTCGAAACTTTTAAAATTTGGAGGAAAATTCTTTATGATTCATAGAACAGAAAGATTAGTTGACATTTTGTATTTTTTAAGAAAATACAATTTAGAACCTAAAAAATTGAGATTTGTGCATCCTTACGTAGATAGTAAACCCAATCTTCTTCTAATAGAATCAAAAAAAGGTTCTCAGCCAGGTTTGAATATATTGGCTCCCCTTTATGTGTATGAAAAAAGTGGGGAGTATACAAAAGAAATTATAGAAATATACTCTAAAGCACAATTAGAGGAGGAATAGAGATGGAGAATTCTGGGGTATTATACTTATGTCCTACTCCTATTGGTAATTTAGAAGATATAACTTTAAGAGTTTTAAAAACTTTAAAAGAAGTTGATATTATAGCTGCGGAAGATACGAGGCAAACTCTTAAACTTTTAAATCATTTTGACATAAAAAAACCTCTTACCAGTTACCATGAACATAACAAAAGGACAAAAGGGGCAAAACTTATAGAGGAACTAAAAAAAGGGAAGTCAATTGCCTTAGTTACAGATGCAGGTACACCTGCAATCTCAGATCCTGGGGAAGACCTTGTGAAACTTTGCATAGAAGAAGGCATAAAAGTTGTGCCATTGCCTGGTCCAACTGCTGCAATTACTGCTTTAGTTGCTTCAGGATTAGATACTTCTTCCTTTGTCTTTGAAGGTTTTTTGCCGACAAAAAATAAAGAAAGAGAAGAAAGGCTAAACCGTATTTCAAAAGAAGAGAGAACCATTATACTTTATGAGGCACCTCATCGTTTAAAAGAAACTCTGCGGGAATTGAAATCTTATGTAGCTGAAAGAAAGATTGTCATAGCAAGAGAACTTACTAAAATTCATGAAGAATTTATAAGAGGTACAATAGATGAGGTTTTAACGAAACTGGGGGATGAAATAAAAGGTGAAATTGTACTAATTATTGAAGGAGCGCAAAAACAACAAGTTGAAGAAAAACCAGAAATATTAATTCAAAAATACCTTGAGGAAGGAATGGATAAAAAAGAGGCGATTAAAAGAGTTGCTAAAGAATTGGGAATACCAAAGAGTCAAGTGTATAAACTTATTATAGGAAAAAAATAAAGAGTTGGGGATAATTACCATTATTAATTGAATTTGATTTTCAATTATTTTGCGTTAATAATATTTGACTATTTTTTAGGAATCAAATATAACGTATATCAATAGGTTAGATTTCAATTGATAATTTGGAGGATGCCATGGATAAACAAAAAGCAGCGTTATTATCTATGATTTCTAATAGCGCATTAATAATTATAAAACTAGTTGCAGGAGTGTTAATGCATTCAATGGTGGTAATTTCTGCAGCTATAGATTCTTCAATAGATTTAATAGCCAGTTTAATTGCTTTTTTTTCTATAAGAGTATCAGTAAAACCAGCAGACGAAGACCATCCTTACGGACACAATAAATATGAGAACATTTCTGGTTTTATAGAGGCTATTTTAATATTCTTTGCTGCTGTACTTATCATATATGAAGCTGTTGGAAGAATAATTGCTGGCACGTATGTAGAGAAATTAGAAATGGGAATTGCAGTCATGTTGTTTGTATCTTTTGTAAAAGGAATTGTTTCATACGTTTTGTTTAAAGTATCTAAAAAAGAAAATTCTATTGCTTTAAAGGCAGATGCAACGAATTTATTGACGGATGTATTTACTTCATTGGGAGTTACTACAGGGCTTGTAATTATAAAAGTCACTAAATTAGACATTTTAGACCCCATTATATCCATTTTTGTTGCGTTGATTATTATAAAAACTTCATTTGATTTGACAAAGGAAGTATTAAAAGATTTGACAGATAGCAGTCTACCTGACGAAGAGGTCAAAGAAATAGAAAACATAATAAAATCCAATCCTGAAGTTACCAGTTTTCATAAACTAAGGACGAGAAAGTCCGGTACTAAGAGAGAAATAGATGTTCACGTGAGAGTAGATAGAAATTATAACATAGTAAAAGCCCATGAATTGTCCCATAAAGTTTCAAAACAAATAACGGATAAATTTCCTGATTCCCATGTGATAATCCATATAGAACCGGAAGGAAAAAAAGAAGAGGATAAATAATAGGAGGACATACCCTCCTATTATTTATCCTGCTATTAGTCTACAGATTTCTTTAACTCTTCAAGGCAATTTTTGCATATATTTTTGCCTTTGTAGTTTATTACATTTTCAGCGTTGCCGCAGAAAATGCAAGCAGGCTCGTACTTTTTGAGAACTATTTGTTCCCCATCAACATAGATTTCAAGAGCGTCTCTCTCTGCTATGTTGAGTGTCCTCCTGAGCTCGATTGGTATTACTACCCTTCCCAATTCGTCTACTTTTCTTACAATACCTGTGGATTTCAACATTTTTCTCCCCTCCTGAGTTACAAAATTCGACAACTAAACTTCACTTATAATAATACCAAGTTTTGAAAAATAAGTCAACACCTTTTTTGGAATTTTTTAAGGTTAATAACATAAATTTTATTACATAAGAAGAAAAGCATAAAAATGAAGTTTTTTTGATAATTTGGGAGGGCTATATTATGATAAATTACATATGGTTTTTTATGATAGCGATAGGAATTTTAATAGGAATAATAAATGACAGAATGGCAGAAGTATCCAAAGCTATAGTTGATTCAGCCCAGAGTGCAGTTACTATTTCGATAGGACTAGTCGGTGTAATGGCTTTGTGGCTTGGGATAATGAAAATTGCAGATAAGTCAGGTCTTACAGATATTATCGCAAAATTGCTAAAACCTATAATCATAAAGCTTTTTCCTGATGTTCCTAAAGACCATCCAGCTATTTCAGCGATAATAATGAATATATCAGCTAATATGTTGGGATTAGGCAATGCAGCAACACCTTTTGGAATTAAGGCTATGGAATACCTTCAAGTGCTTAACAAAAAAGACAGTGCGTCAAATGCAATGTGCCGTTTTTTAGTGATAAATACAGCTTCAATACAGTTTATACCTGCAGTAATGGTTGGAATAAGGGCTTCCTTAGGATCACGAAATCCTGCAGATTTTGTGATTGTCAGTATACTTTCAACTAGTACTGCCATTGTGGTTGGCCTTATTTTGAATAAATATCTTGAAAAAATGCCTATATTTAAGGAGTGAAAATAATGATAAAAATTATATCTGAATGGATTATCCCCATCTTTGTTTTTGTTATTCCTTTTTATGGAATTATAAAAAATGTCAAAGTGTACGAATTGTTTGTCGATGGGGCAAAAGAAGGGATTTCTGTAGTTGTAAAAATATTTCCAGCTCTTGTAGCGATGCTTGTGGCAATAGGCGTATTAAGAGCGTCAGGCGCCCTTGACTTGTTAGGGAAATTTTTAATGCCCTTTACAAATAAAATAGGCATGCCACAGGAACTTGTGCCTCTTGCTTTAATAAGGCCCCTTTCGGGAAGCGGTGCTCTTGGGATAGCAACTGAAATTATGAAAACTCATGGTGTCGATTCTCTAATTGGAAAAATGGCTTCTGCTATGTATGGATCTACTGAGACCACTTTTTATGTTCTTGCTGTTTACTATGGGGCAGTGGGAATAAAAAAGATGAGACATTCTGTTATTTCTGGAATTTTTGCAGATATTGTTGCAATACTTTCGTGTGTATTTTATAGCAGATTATTTTTTTAATACTTGTATACTTTTTCACTTTTGTTATACTATATAGTGTAATGTTGTTTTGCCTTTTAAAAGGAAAGGAATGATTTTTTGTGGCAACAATACCAAAATTAATAAGAAAATTAGGAAAAGAAGCATATAATTTGTATATTGTTGGGGGATACATAAGGGACAGGATTTTAAATAGAGAAGCTAAAGATTATGATTTTGTAGTTCAGGAAGATGCAGAGAAAATCGCCAAATTGGTGGCAGAAAAATTAGGGGGTACTTTTGTGCCTTTTATGGCGGAAAAAGGCACATATAGGGTTGTGGTAGGAGATGAAATATTGGATTTTACTAATTTAAGGGGTGAAGACATATACATAGATTTAGCTCATAGAGACTTTACAATGAATGCTATGGCTATAAAACTGACGGATTATTTTGAATTTGAATATATTATTGATCCTTTTGGTGGCATGACGGACATAAAAAACAGGAAAATAAAGCATGTTGGAATGATGACTTTTAAAGAAGACCCTTTGAGGGCTTTGAGAGCTGTAAGATTTGCTGTAACTTACAAATTTGATATTGATGAGAGTACAAAGGCTAAAATAAGAGAAGAAGCAGAGCTTATAAAACAAGTAGCGCCAGAGAGAATAATGAATGAAATTTTTATAATATTAAAAGAAAAGAATTCTCACAAATATTTAAGAATGATGGAAGATTTAAAACTTATGGAAAATATATTTGAAGAAGTTGCTAAAATGAAAGAAGTAGGAAAGTGCTATTATCACCTTACGAATGCTTGGATACATTCACTAAAAACTGTAGAAGAATACGAAAATATCATAAATTCTATGAGATTTCCCAAAGACGTATATGATATAGTTTCGGAGTATTTAGATAGAAAGCTTTCTTCTGACAACAAAGTAAAGGACATAATAAAACTTGGAGCTCTTTTTCACGATATAGGCAAACCAGAATCCATATACATTGATACTGAAAATAGAGTACATTTTTACAACCACGAGACAAAAGGAGCAGAAATCGTAAAAAAGATAGCATCAAGGATGAAAATGCCCAAAAAAGAGTCTTCTTTGCTAAAGAAGCTTGTTCTTTATCATATGAAGCCTTTGATGTACTATGTAAATGGCGGACCAACGAATAAGTCTCTTTTTAGATTTTTTTCCGAACTTAAGGATGATTCAATAGCGATTTTACTTTTATCTCAGGCTGATTTTACTGCTACAAGGCTTAATTTAGGCAAAGAGGAAGAAATACCTAGGTATACAGATTTTATTACCAGACTTTTAAAAAGGTATGTAGAATTTAAAGAAACAGAAAAACCATTACTTTCACCGCTGGATATAATAATAAATTTTGATGTAAAGGATGGGAAAAAATTAGGACAGATTTTATATGAAATAAGGAAAAATAGATTTTACGGAGAAATTCAAGATAAAAACGATGCGATTGAGTTTGTAAAAGAAAGAATGAAAATAGAGAAAGTATAAAAGAAAAAGTAGTTGACAATACTTTTTATAAAGGGTATATTAAAGAATAAATAGATATTGTAAAAGGCAATGAAGGAAAGAGTAAAAAGCTTGAACTTTTACAGAGAGTCGGGCGAGGTGCGAACCGATAAAGTTTGGGCTTTTGAAGATGGCTCCGGAGCCGTACTGCCGAAGGCTAGTAGGTTTTACCGGGAACTCCCGTTATAGAGTAAGAGTGTGTTAGCACTCTGTGAGGCATGCGTCGTGAGGTGTATGCGAAGAAGGGTGGTACCGCGACAATCTCGCCCCTTATGTGGAGGCGAGTTTTTTATTTACAAAAAAAGAGGAGGATGGATATGAAAAAGACTTTTTACATTACGACACCTATCTATTATCCCAGTGATAAATTACATATTGGTCATTCATATACTACTGTTGCTGCAGATGCGATGGCAAGATTTAAAAGGCTTACCGGATACGATGTCAAGTTTTTGACTGGTACTGATGAACATGGGCAAAAAATTCAAAGAATAGCCAGAGAAAAAGGGATGTCTCCTAAAGAATATGTAGATGGGATAGTTGAATGGATAAAAGATTTATGGAAGATAATGGATATAAGTTATGACCAATTTATTCGCACAACTGATAAATATCATGAGGAAATAGTACAAAAAATATTCACGAAATTATATGAAAAAGGAGATATATACAAGAGCAAATATGAAGGATGGTACTGTACTCCTTGTGAATCTTTCTGGACTGAGAGCCAGCTTGTAGATGGGAAATGCCCAGACTGTGGTAGACAAGTAGAAAGGGTAAAAGAAGAAGGGTATTTCTTTAGATTGTCTAAATATGGGGATAGGCTGTTACAATATTACGATGAACATCCTGATTTTATACAGCCAGAGTCAAGACGCAATGAGATGATAAACTTTATAAAATCAGGTTTGGAGGATTTATTTGTTTCAAGGAGTTCGTTTGACTGGGGTATAAAGGTACCTTTTGACCCAAAACATGTGATTTATGTTTGGATAGATGCTTTGTCAAATTACATAACTGCCTTAGGATATTCTACAGACCATGACGACGATTTTAAAAAATACTGGCCAGCAGATGTTCATTTGGTTGGAAAAGAGATAATGAGGTTCCACACAATAATATGGCCAGCAATGCTTATGGCTCTTGACTTGCCTCTTCCTAAAAAAGTGTTTGGACACGGTTGGCTTATACTGGAAGGAGGCAAGATGTCAAAATCTAAAGGTAATGTAGTAGACCCTAAAGAGTTAGTTAGTAAATATGGTGTAGATGCTGTAAGATATTTTCTTTTGAGAGAAGTTCCTTTTGGGGCGGATGGAGTGTTTTCTAACGAAGCTTTGATAAATAGAATAAATTCAGACCTTGCTAATGACCTTGGAAACTTGCTGAGTAGGACTGTTACAATGATTGAAAAATACTTTGATGGCATTCTGCCAAAACCTTCACAAAAAGAAGAGGTAGATGATGACCTTATAAATACTGCACAGAATCTGCCGAAAACCGTTGAAGAGTATATGGATAAACTTCAGTTTTCCAACGCTTTAATTGAAATATGGAAATTAGTAAGACGAGCTAATAAGTACATTGATGAAACAATGCCTTGGGTTTTAGCGAAAGATGAAAGCAAAAAGGAAAGATTAGGTACTGTTTTGTATAATTTGGCGGAAGCTTTGAGATTTATTGCAATACTTATATCTCCTTTTATGCCCAATACTCCAAAAAAAATCTTCGAGCAGTTAGGAGTAGAAGAGAATTTAACTACTTGGGAAAGCTTAAAATTTGGCCTGTTAAAGGAAGGCACAAAGGTGAAAAGGGGAGAAATTATATTCCCAAGGATAGATGTAAAGAAGGAACTGGTTGCTATAGAAGAAAAAGCAAAGGAAGAGAAAAAGATAGATTACATCACTATTGAAGAGTTTGCAAAAATTCAGTTGAGAGTAGCTGAAATTTTAGAAGCAGAAAGAGTGGAAGGTTCTGACAAACTTATAAAGATGAAGCTTAAAGTGGGAGAGGAGACAAGGCAAATTGTAGGAGGAATTGCTCGTTATTACACTCCTGAAGAGCTTATAGGAAAGAAAATAATTATTGTATATAATCTGGAGCCAAAGAAACTAAAGGGTATTGAATCTCAAGGAATGCTTTTGGCAGCATCTACCGAAGGAAAAATGTCTCTTCTTACGGTAGACAGGGATATAGAAAGTGGGGCAAAGATAAGCTAAGGAGTGATAAAATTGTTGGTAGATTCTCACGCTCATCTTGAAGATGAAAAATACGATAAAGATAGAGAAGAAGTTATTGAAGAATGCAAAAAAGACCTCACATTTTTAATAAATGTGGGGTCTAATATCTTAACTTCTAAACAGTCTATTGAGCTAGCTCACAACTATGACTTTATATACGCTTCTGTTGGAATTCATCCTCATGATGCACAAAAGGAATTTGACAAAGTGGAAGAAATAGAGAGGTTGGCTTTGCAGGAAAAGGTTGTAGCAATAGGAGAAATAGGTTTAGATTATTATTACAATGACCCTCCTAAAGAGTTTCAAAAAGAGGTCTTCACAAAGCAAATAAGGCTTGCGAAAAAGCTTAATCTTCCAATAATAATACACGATAGGGATGCTCATGGAGATATATTAGATATACTAAAAAAGGAGTGGACGAAAGATTTAAGAGGGGTTTTTCACAGTTATTCAGGAAGTGTTGAAATGGCTTTTCAAGTAATTGAAATGAATTTTTACATTTCTTTAGGGGGGCCTGTGACATTTAAAAATGCAAAAAAGCCAAAAGAAGTAGTAAAAGCTGTTCCCATCGAAAAACTTTTAATTGAAACAGATAGCCCTTATCTTACTCCTGAGCCTTATAGAGGGAAAAGGAATACACCGGTGTATGTGAAATTTGTAGCAGAAAAAATTGCAGAATTAAGAGAGATGTCTTATGAGGAGGTTTGTAGGATTACTGCTGAAAATGCCATAAAACTTTTTGACATCCTTCCCAAATAAAAATATTAAAAAACAACTTCCTGTTTTTAGGGGAGGTATCAAAAGTCAAAAAAATGCGTATAATATCATTAAGTTTAATTTCACCATAAATGAAAAATTGTGTATAAAAGTTTGACAAATCAAATTAATTGGATTAAAATTACTTACGACTCCCCTAAATTAAATTTTTAACAGGAGGTTATGGGATGGATACAGACGATTTTAGAAAGCGACTTGGTGAAATATTTAAAAAACCAGTTGCTCTTCTAACATTGGCTGCCGTATTCCTATTGATTGTCGGAGTTGGAACATACGCAAGCTTAAAAAAGGAAATAACCCTTCAGGATGAAGATAAAAAAATAGTTGTTACAACATTTAAATCAACAGTTAAAGATTTGTTAGAAGAGAAAGGAATTAAACTAAAAAAAGAAGATGTAGTAACGCCTTCTTTAGACACTTCTTTAAAAAAAGGCATGAAGGTGACTATCAAAAGAGCAGTTCCTATCACTATCTGTGTGGGTGGAAAAGCAAAAGATATTTACACTGCTGCATCTAATGTAAAAGAAGTACTTCAACAAAATAGTATAACTTTAGGACCACAAGACAAAGTAAATATGAGTTTAGATACGCCTGTTTTTAAGTACATGTACATCGATGTTACAAAAGTAACAGAAAAAATTGTTACTCAAGAAGTAGATATACCATATCAAACAGAGACAGTAAAGAATGACAATATGGAAAGAGGGCAAGTAAGAGTAGTTCAACAAGGAGAAGTTGGGAAAAAACAAATTGTGATGAAAGTTACTTATGAAAACGGCAAAGAGGTAGCAAAAAATATAATAGAGGAAAAGATAATAAAAAATCCAATTAACCAAATTGTGCATGTGGGAACATTAGGAATTTTTACTACTTCAAGAGGGGAGACTTTTAGGTATAGGGAAATTAGAACTATGGTTGCTACTGCTTATACTAATAGCGTAACAGATACCGGTAAAAAACCAGGAGATCCCAATTATGGGATAACTGCTACTGGTACGAAAGCTACAAGGGGAGTAATAGCTGTAGATCCAAGGGTTATACCTTTGGGCACACGACTTTACGTAGAAGGGTATGGCTTTGGAATTGCTGCAGATACAGGTGGAGCTATAAAAGGTAATAAAATTGATGTCTATTTTCCAACCCGTGAAGAAGTAATGAGATGGGGAAGAAGATACGTTAAAGTTTATATTTTAAAGTAGACAGGGTTTCCCTGTCTTATTTTTTGAGGTGGAGCTATGAAAGTAAAAGGGGTTAATGTAAAGAAAAAATGGGGACAAAATTTCATATTTGACAAAAATATTTTAGCAAAAATTGTGATTGCTTCGGGAGTTGCTCCTGAAGATTTTGTATTAGAAATTGGAACAGGATTAGGGACTTTGACAGAAGAACTAGCTAAAAGGGTTAAAAAGGTAGTTTCTTTTGAAATTGACAGAGAACTTTATGAAGCAACAAAAGAAAAACTTAACATTTATAACAATGTGATTATCATAAATGAAGATATAATGAAGGTGGATTTAAATAAAATAGCTAATGAATATTTTGAAGGGAAGCCTTTTAAAGTAGTTGCTAATCTTCCCTATTACATAACTTCTCCTATAATAATGATGCTTTTAGAGTGTAAATTTGTAAAAGAGATAACTGTGCTAGTGCAAAAAGAAGTTGCTGAAAGAATTTGTGCTCTGCCGGGTACTAAGGACTATGGGATACTTACAGTTTTTATAAATTTTAAAGCAAAGCCTAAGATACTTTTTAATCTTCCACCAAGTGTTTTTGTTCCTCCACCTAAGGTAGATTCTTCTCTGGTTAAATTAGAGATACTTGATAAATCTTTAGTTGGGGTAAAAGATGAAGCGTTATTTTCTAACGTGGTAAAAGCTGCTTTTGGACAAAGGAGAAAAGTCTTGTCCAATGCTTTAAAAACTTTAGGGCTTCCAAAAGAAATTATAGATAAAGCTTTTACTCTTTCAAATTTATCCCATCAAAGGAGAGGAGAAACTCTTAGTATAGAGGAGTTTGCTGCTTTGGCAAATGTTATTTATGATTTGACAAAGCAGTAATAATAATCCCCCTCTTTTCATAATATATATTGCAAAGTTATATTTAAGATAAATGAGGGGGAAGAATAAATGCCAATAAATATATATAAAAGGTTTTATATTGTCTTTAATCAAGAAGACAAGGGATGTTCTATTGAAGGAAAAGAAGTGACAGGTTATTTAAAAGTGGAGTTTAGAGGAAGCAGAGGAAGAATAACAGCGGCTTTGCAAAATCTTAATCCCATGTATTCCTATAATGTGAAATTGCTAAAAGGCGAGGGAGAAGTTACTGTTGTGGATTTTGGAGCAATAAAAGTAGATGATAAAGGACGTGGTGGAGGAGAATGGACGTTCAATGTAGAGGATGTAAAAGATTCGGGAATTAGTTGGGAGGAATTTTCTGTAGCATTTATAGAAGCCTATGATGGAATAAAAACTTTAATACCTTTAGCATCTGTTATAAATAAAAAAACTACAAACTGGAAGGCTGCTTATAAAAAATATCTATCAAAGGCAAAAGAAGAAGAAGAAACACCAGCAGAGAAGAGTGATAAGAATGATAGAGAAATTAATCAAGAAGAAACTGAAACTGCGATACTCCAAGACTATGAAAGTGCGGAAAATGAAACTGAAAAAGATGCAACTTCACAAAATATTTTGGAAGATCAATCTGAAACTCCTGCATCTGAAGAAACTTCTGATGCATTGACAGATTCTTCTTATACACAACAACCTGAAACTTCTTTTAAGTTTGAGGAAGAAGTAGAGGAAGGATATATAAAATATTTAAGAGAGTATGTTAACAATATAGTGAGTTTTTTAGAAGAAGTAGAGCCCTTTGAAAAAAATTTTGAAGGTTATAGATGGTGGAAAGTTAAAACGGGTTATAGGGAGGGAGGTTTTGACCATTATCTTGTGGGATTTGTAAATAATGAAAAGGGTGAATTAAAATATATTGTATATGGAATGCCAGGATTTTTTACTCTTGCAGACCAGCCTTTTGGTGGTATGACAGGGTTTGTAGTTTGGAAGCCAGTTAAAGAAAATTTAAGAGGCGCGAGGGATGAGGGATATTGGATTTTGCATATTGATGCAAAGACAGGACAAATTGCTGTGCCTATAGAACCAACTCCACCGCCTTTGATATAAAAATAAAAGCGTAGTCTCTACGCTTTTATTTTTATACTATTATACTATGAATTCTTTTAAATCTTCTTCTAATTTTTTCAAGCTTTCTTCATCAGTTGTGTGAGGTATTACTGTAAGGACATTTTCTAAATTAAGGCTAAAAAGGCCCATTATTGATTTTGCGTCTATTACATAACGACCAGAAGTCACGTCTATGTCAAAAGGATATTTTGAAGTTTTTTCTACAAAATTTTTGACACTTTCAATTGTAGTTAATTTTACTTTTATTTCTTTCACGGATAATTCCCCCTTTTATGGATTTAACTTTATCGTATATGATTTGTGGACTTTTATCAATTAGCTTTTTTCACAAAAATTTTATGCTTATTTTAGTAATTGTTTTCAAAAGTAAAATCCCTCCAATGAGGGATTTTACTTAACATCTGAGGCTAAATCAATATCAACAGAAACATTTATATTTTTATCTGTTTTAACACTTATTTGTGTAATTTTACCATCATAAGTAAAACTTTTTATGTCATATGGATAAGTGATAGCTTGTGTCACAATTGCATCGGGAGAAGGATCTATATATTTTACTTCAACTTCTAATATGGTATCTTTTGACGTTTTTATTATTTGAGCCTTTTGTATATTTACGATATATCCGCCTGTTCGCGTCATACCGCGGGTTGCAATTATATAATATACTCCATTTTCGTCTATTAGTTTTACCGTAGGCTTGCTTTTAATAGATTCAACAATTGACATTATTTTTTGAGAAGGATTTGTAACCTTTTTTAATTCTATTTGAATCACTTCCTTTTCACTTTTATTATTTAGAATCTCAATTTTTGTTATGCTATTTTTAGAATTCAATGTTAATTTAACTAACTGGCCGGTTTGCAAACATTCTTTTCCAATATTTTCGCTTTCGAGATATACAGGTACATTTTTTAGTAAATTATATTTTTTTAACTTGTTATCAATTTCTACGGTTATAGTGTTGTTATTTACCATAAAAATAGTAGCAATAATTTTTTTATCATTAAAATTAAAAGAAAATTCTTTGTTAGACTGTAAGTTTTTTAAAGAAGATATTTTGGAACAGGCTGCGGTAAACAATAGTATAACAAAAAGAATTATTAATATATCAATTTTTTTGAATATAGCATTTTACCTCCTTTTCTTTTTAATTTTGATTTTCATTATGCCCATCTTTTATTTCTTTATCAGCATTCTTAGAGTTACAATAAGGGGATTCTACTTTTGTTGTTGATTCTTTTTTAGAAGAATTTTCAGATTCATCTTCTTTTTGTTGGTTGAAATCGCTGAAATTATCAGAATTCTCACCTTTAATTTTTTCATTGTTGCTTTTGTTTTTTATTTCAGATGAGTTACTACTTTTATTTTTATTATCATAATTTTTTTCATCTTCTTTATTAGGAGGATTGAAATTTTTCATTTCTATTTCTTTTTCTTTTATTTTTTTAGTATAAGCTTGTTGTAATTCTTTAAAAGATTCTGAATTGTTTAATTTATCTTTCGGTATCTCTATTCCTTCTTCTTTGGCTTTTTGCCATATAATAAGTCTTCCAGGAGAGACTTTTTCTTTTTTAGCTTCCTCTCTTTGAGTTTCATTGGATTTTAAAGTTTCTATTTGAACATTAGTATTTATCTTTTTAATATTATTAATAGCTTTTTGTATTTGTTCATTTATAATTGGTGAATTTTTAATAGGAACAGTAGTAATTATTACTGCATCATCTTCTTTTAAAAACCCTAATTTTTGCGATTCTTCAACTGTTTGATTTATAAACGTTGTAATGTCAAGGCCTTTATAAGAGAGATTTTTTAAGATTTTTTTTCCATCTTCATTTATAGGATTGGCACTTATTATTTTTCCATTTTTGTCTATTAAAACTTCAATGCTTGGATTTATATCTATATACACATAAGCGTAAACTTCTGCTGATTTAAAATTGATAATAGTAAATATTAATGCGAGAAGAATAGAAGCAGCTATTAAAATTTTAGCAATAGGCTTAAAAGCTACAAAATTTTCGTTAAGTTCGATAGTTTCACCTATATCTACATTTTGCAAATTTTTCAAGCACTTAAATTCTCCTTTTTCAGTCATTACATAAGTTTTATTTTTTTCTTTTTGAACTACAACAGCCTTCATATTTTTGCCACCTCACTTTCTGGGCTTATGTATTGTTTTAGAAGAGGTAAGTCTTCAGAAATAATTATTACTAACGCTATTATGTATTTTCTATGTTTTTCTATAGTCTTGCGGCTTACTTTTAAAATACTTATTAAATCTTTTATAGGAAGATTCTTTCTGTTTTTTAAATATTCTAGTAATTTCTCGTTTTTACAAATTGTATAAGCAATTTTTGTAGCTATTTTTCTGGTGTCTGAGTGTTTGGGGGATTGCTTAACTAAATCATCTAAAGTTATATTGTAAAGACTTAGCAAGTTTACAAAAGAAATCATTTCTAATTTTCTATTTTCTGCCTCATAATCAGTGCCTTTTTCTACATATAGTTCTAAAGGAATAGTATTTTGCTGATTTTGCCGTAAAAAATCTATAAGTCGCCTTTTAATGAGCAAACTTGAAAAGCTTAAGAAGGGACCTTTTGTGTTATCAAAACTGTCTATAGCTTCGTTAAAAGCTATAAGGCCTATGCTTAATTCGTCGCTATTTCTTTCATCTATATATCTATTTGTAAATAAAGACAATTGTTTTATGACAAAGGGGGTATATTCTTGAATTAATTTTTCTCTTTCGGAGGGATCTTTTTTGGCTGCGTATACTCTGTCGTTTATATCCAACTTAACCACCCCACTATATTATTCGCATCGACAAAATTTTTTGCGGGTATTCTATTAATAATGATTATATATTATAATATAAATGTCAACAAAAAAATACCAACAGGAGGTATAGAATTGGTTACAAAAGAACAAGTGTTAAACGCTCTAAGAAAGGTATATGACCCAGAAATAGGAAGAAGTATAGTTGACCTCGATATGGTGAAAAATATTCATATAGAAGGGGATAAAGTTACAATTGACATAAACCTTACTGTGAAAGGTTGCCCTCTTCAAGATACTATTAAAAAAGATGCTATAAAGGAAGTATCCAAACTTGAAGGAGTTTCAGAAGTAATAGTAAATTTAGGTAGCATGACAGAAGAAGAACGACAAAATTTGGCAAGAAAGCTTAGCGGTGGCAGGAAACCTATATTTGAAAATACGAGAGTAATAGTAGTAGGTAGTGGAAAAGGTGGAGTAGGTAAATCAACTGTTGCAGTTAATTTAGCTGTAGCTCTTGCTAGATTAGGCTTTAAAGTAGGGCTTTTGGATGCGGATGTGTTGGGATTTAGTGTTCCAAGGCTTTTGGGTATTGTGGATGAAAGACCTTATGCATTGGATGAGCACACTATTTTGCCATTAGAAAGATTCGGGATAAAAGTGATTTCGATGGGTAATTTTGCTGACGAAGATACGCCTTTAATATGGAGAGGTCCACTTTTGTCAGGAGTGCTTGATCAGTTTTTCAATGATGTGTATTGGGGAGAATTAGATTATTTAGTATTGGATTTACCACCAGGGACAGGAGATATACCTCTTACAGTGATGCAAAAATTGCCTGAGTCAAAATTTGTGCTTGTGACAACTCCACAAGCTTCAGCATCTCACGTAGCTGGAAGAATTGGCTATATGGCTAAAAAAGTTAATTTAGAAATTATAGGTATTGTGGAAAACATGTCATATTTTGAATGCCCTAACTGTCACCAAAGGTATAATATTTTTGGTGAAGGGGAAACAGAAAAATTAGCGCAAGATTTAGGAACAGAAATACTTGTAAAGATTCCAATAACGGTTAAAGTCAGAGAATTAAGCGATGTAGGTATACCACCTGCTCTTGATGATGGACCTGAGGGATTACCGTACATTGAGCTGGCAGAAAAAGTTGTGGAGAAAGTAAGGCCTATCAAATAAAAAAGCCTCTTTGTGAGGCTTTTTTATTTTGCAAGTTCGTCTTCAGGAATTGTATCAGTTAAATTTTCAACATATTTTGAGAGGTTTTGTATAACTTCTTCATAAGGCAAACTTTTCTCAAGACGTATAAATTTTAGCCCTTTTTGTTTTGCCTTTCCATAAGAAAGACTGCAAAAAGCTTCAGGCACAGTTATTACTACATCGGTTTTTTTGTCAAGGAGAAAATCTACAATAGCACTTCTTCTTCCTTCTTTTAGAAAGTATCCCGGATTATCGTACTTTTCAGTATTTTCTTTTTGTGTATCAAAAATAATTATATATGGCCCGTCGGGAAGTTTTTCAATATAGCCTTCCGCTGTTATTGTAGCAGCTATTCTCATACAAATTTGCCTCCTTATTTTTTACGTATCTTCTATAATTAATTATACTCCTTCTGAATGGCAAAACAAAATTTTTAATATTGTACTCGATATATATTATATGATATAATACAGTATATCATAAACAAGGAGTGAGAGTTTTGCTCAAGGGAATAAAATGGCAGATTGTTTTGATAACTTTTGTAGTAGTTTTTGGATTTTTATTTGCCGGCTTTCAATTGTATCAAAATAAAATTTTGCCCGATAAGATTTCAAAAGATGTAAGTACAGTTAAATTTGTCAAAATGGTAACAATTTCAACTGATACCAATGGGTATATTATGAAAGTTAGATTAGGAGAAGTAGAAAATTTAATGGAAACTTATAAAGAAATAGAAAACAAAGTAAATAAATACCCTGTTAAAATAAATATTTTACTTATTGACAATTCTAATGAGAAGTTAAATAATGTTTATTATAACTCTCAGTTTTCAATTTACGAAGGTATACAAAAAGGCGATTATATGAAGATGTATGATACAATAAGAGAGATTTCAAGTAAAAATAGTGTAAGATCTTATGTATATATTGATAAGCAAAACATTTATTTAGATTTAAGAGATGGGTCTCATTATTTATATAAAATAATACCGCGTGAGATTTACAAGGGGGAAAGCTAGATGGTCAAAGAAATCTTATTAGGAGTAGTTATTGCTTTTGCGATATTTGCAGCTTTACTAGGTATAAATGTTACTCCTTTACTCTTTTTAGCAGGTGTTTTTTTGCTTCTTAATTATATTATAGAAAATAAAGGGTTAATACCAGGAAGCAAAAATATTATAAAGCCCGAGTCAGAAATATCCTTTGAGGACATCGGAGGACAAAAAACTGCTATTTCGGAGCTAAAAGAGGCACTAGATTTTGTAATAAATAAAGAGAAATTATCTAAAATGGGTATACGACCTATCAAGGGCATATTACTGACAGGACCTCCTGGAACTGGTAAAACTTTATTAGCTAAAGCAGCTGCAAAATATACAAATTCGAGTTTTATAGCGACTTCAGGTAGTGAATTTATAGAAATGTATGCAGGAGTAGGTGCACAAAGAGTTAGAAATCTTTTTGAAACAGCAAGAAATCTTGCTAGAAAAGAGAACAAAAATAGTGCAATAATATTCATAGACGAAATTGACATATTAGGTGCTAAAAGAGGTACTAATGAAAGTCATCACGAGTATGATCAAACCCTCAATCAACTGCTGGTGGAAATGGATGGGATTAAAAGTGATGGAGAAATAAATATTTTAGTAATTGCTGCAACAAACAGACCAGATTTATTAGATCCAGCTCTTTTGCGTCCTGGCAGGTTTGACAGACAAGTTGTAGTGGACTTGCCTGATAAAAGTGGAAGACTGCAAATTCTCAAAATTCACACTAAAAACAAGCCTTTAGGTGAAGATGTCAATCTTGAGGCTATAGCTGAAAATACCTTTGGATTTTCAGGAGCACATTTGGAGAGCCTTTGCAACGAAGCGGCAATTCTTGCGATGAGAGACAATTCCGATGTTATTTTGCAAAAGCATTTTGTAGAAGCGGTGGATAAGGTTATACTGGGAGAAAAAAGTGACAAAAAACCGGCAGAAGAAGAAATATTTAGAGTTTCTGTACACGAAGCAGGGCATGCTATAATAAGTGAAATAGTAAATCCAGGCTCTGTTGCAACAGTCACTATTGTTCCAAGAGGAAAAGCTCTTGGGTTTGTAAGACAGTTTGATAAAGAGGATACCCTTATTTATACTAAAGAACAATTAGAGAAGGACATAATGGTAGCTCTTGGGGGAACGGTAGCAGAACTTTTGGTTTTAGGTAATAGAAGTACAGGCTCTGTCAATGATTTTGAACAAGCAGTTCATATTGCAAAAAAAATGGTATATACTGGTTTGTCTGGTTTGGGTATAGTCAGTAGAGAAGATGTTCCTAAAGAGAAAGTCAATGAGGAAGTAAATAAAATCATTAAAGAGGAGGAAGAAAAAGTTCAAAAAATGTTGGAGGAAAAACTTGAACATTTAGAAGAAATCGCAAATATTTTAAGGAAAGAAGAGACTATATCAGGGGAGAAGTTAAGGGAGCTCATAAGTGCAGTGAAGCTCTGAGCCGATTTAAAATTGTTGGTTCTTTGTCAAAAGTTGGGGTGGGTATTTTTCTGAATGCCTGCCTTTTATTTTTAAACTGAAATATATAATTGTCGTTTCTATTATGTCCTCAAAAATTATATCTTCAGCTTTTAGAAATTTTGTGATATAATTGGTATGCACTTCTGATGCCTCCTTTTAATAAATTTTGTTTTAACCAATTTTATTATAGCAGGCATTCAGAATAAGTACGTTATTTTTTATGGGGGATTTTTACCCTCTAACATTTTTATTTATAGAACCTGATTTTATAAAAATTTATTTTCTTGCTATATTAAATAAAATATTATAAAATATATTCTAGAGCCAAATAATACTCAACATTTTTTCATTTTTAATATATGAATATTATTCATATATTAGCTACACAAAAGGATAATAAAAAAGAGGTGAAAAAAGAATGAAGTTAGAAAATCTCACTTTTAAGGGTGGGGTAAATGTACCACATCATAAGGATTTAACTGAGGGGCTTCCTATAGAAAGAGCAAAGGAACCGGATGTAGTTTATATTCCATTGCATCAACATGTTGGAGCACCTTGTGAACCTTTAGTGAAAGTAGGAGATACTGTAAAAGTAGGTCAAAAAATTGGGCAATCGGATGCATTTGTATCTGCTCCAGTGCATTCATCTGTATCAGGTATAGTTAAAGATATTACGTTTATGTTTATACCTACTGGTCAAAAGGTTAAATGTGTAGTTATAGAATCGGATGGAAAGAATGAGTTAGACGAGTCTGTAAAAGCAAAAGGAAAGCTGGAGGACTTATCTCCTAAAGAAATTATTGAGATAATTAAAGAGGCTGGTATAACAGGTATGGGAGGAGCTGGATTCCCAACTCATGTTAAATTATCGCCTCCTTCTGACAAAAAAATCGATACTATTCTTGTAAATGGAGCAGAGTGTGAACCTTATTTAACAACAGACCATAGATTGATGGTTGAATATCCTGAAAAGATAGTATTTGGTTTAAAAGCAATTATGAAAGCAGTAGGAGTAGAAAGAGGAATTATTGGAGTAGAAAAAAACAAACCTGATGCCATATTGGCTTTAAGAGAAGCAAGCAAAGATGAGAAAAACATTCAAATAGCAACTTTAAAAGTTAAATATCCTCAAGGGGATGAGAAAAGATTAATTAATGCTATATTAGGACGAATTGTACCATCTGGCGGATTGCCAATGGACGTAGGAGTTATAGTAGTCAATGCCGCTACTACTAAAGCGGTGGCTGATGCGATATTAGAAGGTAAACCTTTATATGAAAGAGTAACTACGATTACAGGCCATGGAATTAAACAACCAAAAAATCTCCTTGTTAAAATAGGAACGCCTCTTAAAGATTTGATAGAACAGTGTGGGGGATTTACTGAAGACTCACCAGGCAAGATTATCAGTGGTGGGCCTATGATGGGAATAGCTCAGCATTCTCTAGATGTACCGATTATAAAGGGAACTGGTGGAATATTGATATTGACAAAAAAGGAAGCAAGACCAGAACAAGTACAACCATGTATTAAATGTGGTAAATGTGTTGAAGTATGTCCTGTAAACTTACTACCATTGTATATAAGTAGTTATTCTCTCAAGAAAAACTTTGATAAGGCAGAAGAATACAATGCTCTTGATTGTGTTGAATGTGGATCATGTTCTTATATATGTCCTGCTAAAAGACCTTTGGCAGAATCTATAAGACTAGCAAAAAGAGAAATAATTGCTAAAAAGAAATCAAAATAGATAGGAGGATATAAAATGGCATCTAAAGTGCAAGAAGTCGTTTTAGAGAATAAGTTGTTAGTTTCTTCATCTCCTCATATAAGATCTAATGAATCGGTACAGAGGATAATGTTAGATGTGGTAATAGCTCTTACACCGGCTATTATAGGAAGTGTATACTTGTTTGGTTTAAATGCTTTAAAATTGATATTAATTTCAGTAGCCTCATCTGTTTTATTCGAAGCACTAATTCAGAAATTATTTAAAAAACCTATTACTATAACAGATTTTTCTGCTGCAATAACCGGTATATTAATCGCGTTTAATTTACCAGCCAGTGCCCCGTGGTGGCTACCAGTAATAGGCTCTGCTTTTGCAATAATAGTAGTAAAACAACTTTTTGGTGGTTTAGGTGCGAATTTTATGAATCCAGCATTAGCAGCGAGAGCAATGTTGATGACTTCATGGCCAGTTCACATGACAAACTATACTGGCACTAGACCGGACGTAGTCACATCAGCTACACCATTATCCATAATGAAGTACGGTACAGGAGCTGAACTTCCAACATTGAGGGATATGTTTATAGGTAATATTCCTGGAGTTATTGGAGAAACTTCTGCATTATTGCTGTTAATAGGTGCTGTTTATTTGATAATAAGGAAAGTTATAGATTGGAAAATACCAGTATTTTACATAGGGACAACCTTTATTATGTTATTATTATTAGGAGTTGAACCTAAATTATTACCATATCATATATTAGGCGGTGGATTAATACTTGGTGCTTTTTATATGGCTACAGATTATTCTTCCTCGCCAGTAACTCCTTTAGGTAGAATTATATTTGCAGTTGGAGCAGGTATATTAACAGCAATAATTAGAATTAAAGGAGCTTATCCAGAAGGAGTATCTTATTCAATACTACTAATGAACGTTGCAACTCCGTTAATTGAGAAATTTACTAAACCTAGGGTATTTGGGAAGGTGAAATAGATGAAGGAAATAGCAAAAATAGGTTTAATTTTACTTTTAATAACTGCTGCTGCTGGAGTAATATTAGGAGTTTCAAATGCAATTACTTCAAAAAAGATAGCAGAAATAGAGAAAATTGCTAATAATGCAGCAAAGCAAGAGGTATTGCAAGAAGCGGAAAGTTTTGTTACATTAGATGAAAAGCGATTAAAAGAGATTGCTGGTTCTAATCAAAATGTATTAGAAATTAGTGAAGGTTATGACGCAAATTCATCTCTTGTTGGATATGTATTTAAAATTACTTCTAATGGTTATGGTGGAGAAATTCAATTTATGGTTGGTATATCTAAAAAAGGATATATTACAGGCATCAAAATCTTAAATCACAAAGAAACTCCAGGACTTGGAGCAAATGCAACTAAGAGCTTCTTTACCGATTCTTTTAAAGGCAAATCTGTAGCTGATAAATTAGTTGTTGTCAAGCATCCTCCTAAAGCTGATAATGAAATACAAGCCCTTACTGGTGCAACTATAACGAGTAATGCAATAGTCAACGGTGTAAATATGGTTCGGGAAATATATAATTCAAAATTGGCTAATTAGTTAAATCGTGGAGGTGTAAAGAATGAAGTTATCCAAAGTTTTTTATAATGGTCTAGTCAAGGAGAACCCCATATTTGTCCAGGCACTAGGTATGTGTTCAGTTTTAGCTGTAACTACTTCAGCAATTAACGGTTTGGCTATGGGATTAGCTGTAACGGCTGTATTAGTTGGATCAAATTTAGTTGTTTCCTTATTAAGAAAAGTTATACCAGATAAAATTCGTATTCCAGCTTTTATTGTAGTTATTGCAACTTTTGTTACTGTTGTGGAAATGTTTATGAAGGCTTATACTCCTGATCTGTACAACGCACTGGGAATTTTTATTCCTTTAATAGTTGTTAACTGTATAATTTTAGGTAGAGCAGAAGCTTTTGCTTCCAAAAATAGTTTGTTGCCCTCCATAGTGGATGGTCTAGGTATGGGAGCAGGATACACTTTAGCAGTATTAATATTAGGAAGCATAAGAGAAATATTAGGTTCAGGTAGTTTGTTTGGAATACAGTTGTTTGGAGCAAGTTTTGAACCAGCACTAATTTTTATAATGCCACCAGGAGCGTTTATTGTACTTGGGATATTAATTGGGATTTTTAATTATGTTAGAAAGAGAAAAGAAGCTTCTGAGACTGGTGTAAGGGAGGAAGTTTTAGATGAATATATTTATAATATTGATTAATACGATATTTGTCAACAATTATGTTTTTGCCCGTTTTTTAGGGATATGTCCCTTCTTAGGTGTATCTAATAAAACAGAAACAGCTACTGGAATGGGTATGGCTGTAACTTTTGTAATTACACTATCGTCAGTTATAACTTATATAATACATCATGCTATATTAGTTCCACTAAATTTAGAATATTTGCAAACTATAGCTTTTATACTTGTAATAGCTTCTTTAGTACAATTTGTTGAGATATTTCTTAAAAAAACTAGTCCCAATCTTTATGGTGCATTAGGTATATATCTTCCATTGATAACTACTAACTGTATAGTACTAGGAGTTGCCATATTAAATATTCAAGAAGGCTATACTTTAATTGAAACGATTTTTAATGCCATAGGAGCATCTATTGGTTTTGCTATTGCATTGTTGCTTATGGCCGGAATAAGAGAGAAGCTTGAAATAATAGATGTTCCAAAGGTTTTGGAGGGCGTGCCAATCGCATTAATAACTGCGGGCCTTATATCCATAGCATTTTTAGGATTCAATGGGCTTGTTTAGGAGGTAATAACATGAGTGGAATATTGTATCCAATAATAGTATTAGGCGGTTTAGGATTTTTATTTGGGTCAAGTCTTTCTTTAGCATCTAAAATTTTTGCTGTGGAGATAAATCCAAAAGTAAAAAAGATAAGAGAAGTTTTACCAGGTGCAAACTGTGGGGCTTGTGGATATCCCGGTTGTGATGCCTATGCTAATGCAATTGTAAAGGGTGAAGCTCCAGTAAATGCTTGTAGTGTTGGGGGAAATTCTGTAGCAAAAAAAGTGGCAAATATAATGGGAGTCGACGCTGTAGAAGTAGAAAGAAAAGTAGCAACTGTATTATGCCAAGGAGATCGTAATAAAGCAAAAGATAAATATCTCTATTATGGTATAAGGGATTGTAGGGCTCAAAATATATTAGCTGGAGGAAGCAAATCTTGCTCATACGGCTGTTTAGGTTGTGGTACTTGTGTGGATGTTTGTGATTATGGTGCAATTCAAATTATTAATGGAGTTGCTGTTATAGATAAAGAAAAATGTGTGGCTTGCAAAGCTTGTATAGAAGTTTGTCCTAAAGGAATAATTGAGCTTGTACCCTATGACCAAGAAGTGATAATAAAATGTAAGAGTAATGATCCGGGTAAGGTAGTTAGAAGCAATTGTAGCGTTGGATGTATTGGATGTCAAATATGTGTTAAAAGTTGCCCTGAAAATGCAATTACTTTTGAAAATTATCTAGCAAAGATTAACTATGAAAAATGTACTAATTGTGGAATTTGTGCTGAAAAATGTCCTACAGGTACCATATTTTCGAGTCTAGAACAGGTAAGGAAGAAAGTACAATAATTTAGAGCCTTTAATTAGGCTCTTTTTTATTCTTTTATAATTATTTTGTAAATAAAAAATATAAATGGTAAACTAAGTATGACGTTTGTAGAAATAAACTTGTTTCAAGGAGTGAAAAAAGTGACAAAAGGTGACAAATTTTTAATAATTACTATTGTAATTATCAGTGTTATATCACTTATATTTATAAATAAATCAGTTTCTAGTTACGAAGAAAAGTATATAAGTATACAAGTAGATGGGAAAGAGGTAAAGAGAATAAAATTTGATAGTAGTTTAGTGGGAAAAACAATACCAATAAAGACAGAATATGGTTATAATTTACTTGAAATTGGAGAGGATAAAGTGAGAGTAATTGAGGCGGATTGTCCTGATCAATTGTGTGTTAAACAAGGCTATATTTCACGAGTTGGAGAGGCTATTGTATGTTTGCCCAATAGATTAGTTGTTGAAATAAAAGGAGGGGAGAAGGAAATGGAAATAGATGGTATCAGTTACTAGAAGGGAACGAATAAAAATATTGCATCTATTCAGTGCTTTTAGGAACGAAAAATCCCGAACATGTAAGGAAAAATTTAGATTTATTAGAGTTAGAGATTGACGACAAAATTGTAGATAAAGCAATAGAAATTGCTAATTCATAAATTTTTTAATAAATTTTTGATTTAAAAAGAGGAATATTTATTTTTTTGTAGAATATTAATTATTGTGTGTGTTAAAGAAAGATTTATGGGTGTAAAAGGTGGCATAAAATGAGTAAAATTTTAGTTTTAGACGATAATAAGGGAATCTGTAGTTTAATAGAAGAAATTTTCACGATGGATGGCCATGAAGTGAGAACTTACAGTGATATTAGCCATTTTGACAAAGAGATAGAAAAATTTAGACCTGATGTAGGATTGTTTGATTTACACATGGCAAAAGATATGCTAAAAATCATCAAAAAAGTTAAGAATATTCATCCAAACATGAAAGGTATTATAATGTCAGCAGATGAGCCACAAGAGCCTTTTACGGAGTTTCCTTTTATCTCTAAACCTTTTGACATAATAACACTAAAAAATTTAGTTTATGATAGTCTAAAGCAAGAAATGTTTGTATAAGGTACGTTTGTACCTTTTTATATTTTTCTTGAGCTAGCTTTAAACAAATGCTATAATGAAAAAGTAAAGTTACATAATATTAGGTAGTATTTTGAAAACAGTTATAATAAAGGAGTTGTTAGAAATGTTAGTGACAGGTATAGAGATATTGGAAAAGGCCCATAAAGAAGGATATGCAGTTGGAGCTTTTAACACCAGTAATTTAGAAATTACTCAAGCCATTGTGGAAGCAGCAGAAGAGACTAAATCACCAGTCATAATACAAGTCAGTGAGGGAGGATTGAAATACGCTGGTATTGAGACGATTTCAGCGATTGTCAGGACAATGGCGGAAAAAGCGTCAGTTCCAATTGCCCTTCACCTTGACCATGGTACAGATTTCAATACGGTCATGAAATGCTTGAGAAATGGTTGGACTTCTGTAATGATGGATGCATCAAAATTGCCACTCGAAGAAAATATAAAAGTGACGAAAACTGTGGTGCAAATTGCTCACGGAATGGGAGTTTCTGTTGAAGCTGAAATCGGAAAAATTGGTGGTACAGAGGATAATATCACAGTAGATGAAAGAGAAGCGGCTATGACAGACCCAGAAGAAGCTTTAAAATTCGCAAAAGAAACAGGAGTAGATTATTTAGCTATAGCTATTGGGACAGCTCATGGACCTTACAAAGGAGAACCTAAGCTGGACTTTGATAGACTTAAAAAAATAAAAGAAATGCTCAATATTCCTTTAGTTTTACATGGAGCTTCAGGAGTTCCTGAAGAGGCTATAAAGAAGGCTGTAAGCCTTGGCATAAATAAGATAAACATAGATACGGATATAAGACAAGCTTTTGCACGAAGACTAAGAGATTTATTAGAAAAAGATAGTGAAGTATACGACCCAAGAAAAATTTTAGGTCCGTGTAAAGATGCGATGAAAGAAGTAATTAAGCAAAAAATGATTTTATTTGGAGCAGCAGGAAGAGCATAATTTAAAGCGGGGTTTCACCGCTTTTTATTTTTTATGTATAAATTTTTACAAATTGTCAATTATAAATTTGGGACTGAAAATAACTACTTGACATTCCAAAAAAATATAAATAAAATAGAATAAGATTATACGTATTCATTTCTTTTAGCATTTTCTTTTTGTGTTTTTAATAAGTATCCTTTGCGAGAAGTGTGTTGCGCAGAAATTCTCATTTTTATCCTCCAGGTAAGTTCCCTCTTATACTTTTTTAAAAATGAGGTAATGAGGACTTAGTTTGTTAAAATTCTACTTTTGGGAGGTGTACATTTGCATTTTGATATTAATACTTTGGAAAATTTGAGTTTGATGGAACTGAGAGAAATTGCAAAAGAGTTAGGCATTAAAAGTATTACGAAATACAGAAAACAAGAGCTGAGAGAAAAAATTTTGGAAAAAGTTAGTCAATTAAATGGAGAAAATTTAATTCAAGAGGATAACAGAAAAGAGGAAGGTTTAAATGAGGGGCCAACACAAGAATTACAAGAAAGTAGGGTAGGGAAAAATACAGACGATACTTCAAATACAAATTCTAACATATCGAAAAATGGATATGCAAAGTCTATTAGTACTGAAAATAGCGCAAATGGATTACAAGCTCAATCAAAGCCTTCAAAAGACATCTTGCCAATTGCTAAAGAACTTTCTGATCCATTGAAAGAACTTATACAGACACAAGGAGATGTAGTGGCAGAAGGCATTCTTGATATTTTGCCAGATGGTTACGGATTTTTAAGAGTAGAAAACTTTGTTCAAGGGCCTAAAGATATATATATTTCTCAATCGCAAATAAGGCGTTTTGGCTTAAAAGTTGGCGACAAAGTAAGAGGTATTACAAGGATTCCTAGAGAAGGGGAAAAATATTCTGCAATTCTTTATGTGGAATCTATAAATGGTGAAGATCCCGAAAATGCTAAAAAAAGGATTCCCTTTGATGAATTAACTCCTATTTTCCCAAATGAGAAATTGAGATTAGAGACTTCACCTACAGAATTTTCCATGAGATTGGTAGATATCATTGCTCCTATAGGTAAAGGTCAAAGGGGTATGATTGTTGCACCGCCAAAAGCAGGAAAAACCACTTTACTTAAGCAAATTGCCAATAGCATTTCACAAAACCATCCAGAAGTTATTCTCATTGTGCTTTTAATTGATGAACGCCCTGAAGAAGTAACTGACATGAAACGTTCTATAAAAGGAGAAGTAGTATATTCTACTTTTGATGAACTCCCAGAACACCATACTAAAGTGGCTGAAATGGTATTAGAGCACGCTAAAAGACTTGTGGAGTATAAAAAGGATGTGGTGATTCTTTTAGATAGTATTACTAGGTTAGCGAGAGCTTATAACCTTATTACACCTCCTTCAGGAAGAACTCTTTCTGGTGGCATTGACCCTTCTGCATTACATCCTCCGAAAAGATTTTTTGGAGCAGCTAGGAATATAGAAGAGGGTGGAAGTTTAACTATCCTTGCTACTGCTTTGATTGAAACGGGAAGCCGTATGGATGAAGTTATATTTGAAGAATTTAAAGGAACAGGCAATATGGAACTTCATCTTGACAGAAAATTACAAGAAAGAAGGATATTCCCTGCTATTGATATATACAAATCGGGTACAAGAAAAGAAGAATTGCTGCTTACAAAAGAAGAATTGGAGGCCATGTGGATATTAAGGAAAGCTATGTCAAATTTACCGCCTACAGAGGTTACAGAGATGTTAATTGAAAAATTAATACGAACTAAATCTAATGCGGAGTTTATAAATATGATAAGGGCACAATTATATAAATCTTGATATTGTGTATAACTTATGTTATAATTTCTCCGTATGAGTTTTGGTTGAAAGAGGTGAAAGCTGTGAAACCGAATATACATCCTACCTATTATCATGATGCGGTTGTAAGGTGTGCATGTGGAAATACTTTTATAACAGGTTCTACAAAGAAAGAAATTAGAGTAGAAATATGTTCCAAATGCCATCCTTTCTTTACAGGCCAGCAGAAGATTGTAGATACAGGTGGAAGAGTCGAGAGATTTAGAAAGAGATTTAATTTAGAGGAAAAATAATTTGGGGGTTAGAGTGGTGAAGACTCTAACCTTTTGTTTTTAATTTGACATTAAGAAAGGTGGTTTTCATGATATACGGATCTTTGGATCATGGTTTTATAGAGGTTATAGTTGGTCCTATGTTTAGCGGTAAAAGTGAAGAACTAATAAGAAGGATTAAAAGAGCACAAATTGCCAAACAAAAAGTACAAGTTTTTAAACCGGCTATTGACGATAGATATTCTATTGACAAGGTGGTATCTCACAATGGCACTAATATAAATGCTATTAGTGTAGTAAAAGCTTTTGAAATAATTGAGCTTTTAGAAGAAGACACAGAGGTTATCGCAATTGATGAAATTCAGTTTTTTGACCATTCGATTGTGGATGTTGTAAGGGAAATTGCTGATTTGGGCAAAAGAGTCATTTGTGCTGGCTTAGATATGGACTTTAGGGGAGAACCATTTGGGCCTACTCCTGATGTAATGGCAATTGCGGAGTCTGTGGATAAACTGACGGCTATATGTGTGAAATGTGGCAATCCTGCTACTCGCACTCAAAGGCTTATCAATGGGAAACCTGCAAAATACGATGATCCAATCATTTTAGTAGGGGCCCATGAAACCTATGAAGCAAGGTGTCGAAAATGCCATGAAGTTCCCCGTACATAGAAAAGAGGTGTAATAATGAAAAAAACTGATATAGGTGGTCAAGCAGTAATTGAAGGAGTTATGATGAGAGGACACAATAGTGTAGCGACAGCTGTAAGAAAAGGAGATGAAATAATTATAAAGAAAGAGTATGTAAAACCCTTGACTAAAAGGAATAAATTTTTTTCGTTACCTTTTATAAGAGGTACTTTTGCTCTTTTTGATTCTCTTATCGTAGGTATAAAAAGCCTTACTTATTCTGCAGAACTTTTTGAAGAAGAAGATGAAGAAAATATTTCAAAATTTGATTCATTTTTACAAAAAGTGTTTGGAGATAAGTTAGATGATGTTTTGATGTATTTTTCTGTCGCAATATCTTTAATTTTATCTATTGTCATATTTTTTATCGGACCGACATATGTAGCGGATTACATGAAATTATTTACAAAAAATACCATAGTCATAAATTTTGTCGAGGGGTTGTTGAGGGTTGTCATTTTTCTCTTGTACCTTGTTCTTATTTCTCAGATGAAAGACATAAAGCGTATTTTTGAATATCATGGGGCAGAGCATAAGGCTATTTACTGCCTTGAACATGAAGAGGAATTGACAGTAGAAAATGCTCGCAAATATACTACTTTACATCCTAGGTGTGGAACAAATTTCCTTTTTATAGTCATGACTGTCTCTATAATAGTTTTTTCTTTTTTGAAATGGCCTACTCTTTATATAAGGATACTCAGTAGAATTCTTTTGCTTCCTGTAGTTGCTGGTATATCTTATGAAATAATAAAATTGGCAGGGCGAAGTGACAATAAAATAATAGCGGCTTTTGTATATCCTGGCTTGCTGTTACAAAAACTTACTACAAGAGAGCCTGATGACAATCAATTAGAAGTTGCTATTGCATCACTAAAAAGTGTTTTGGAGGACGAGGGAGGACAAGAATTTGAAAGTATATGAAGTGATAAATTTAGGGGCAAAAGAACTTCAAGGCATTTGCGAAAATCCTAAACTTGAAGCGGAACTGCTCCTTGCCTACTGTTTGGGGATGGATAGGATAAATCTAATAATTAAAAGAGAAGATGAAGTGGAGGAAGGGGAGTTAGCAAAGTTTTTAGGACTTTTAAATATGAGAAAATCTCACATTCCTTATCAGTACATTGTAAAAAAACATTATTTTATGGGTTTGGAGTTTTTCGTGGATGAAAATGTATTGATTCCAAGGCCTGAGACGGAAATACTTGTGGAAGAAGTATTAAAAAGGCTTAAGAAAGGTAATACACTAATTGACATAGGGACAGGCAGTGGTGCTATAGCTGTAAGTGTAGTCAAATATTTTCCTGATTGCTTTGTATATGCTGTCGATATTAGTAGAAAAGCTCTTGAGGTGGCAAAATATAATGCAAAAAAACACAACGTTTTAGATAAAATTGTTTTTATAGAAAGTGATGTTTTTTCCCAGGTTCCTAAGAATATAAAGTTTGATTTTATTGTATCAAATCCACCCTATATTAAAAGAGGCGAACTTGAAACCCTTCAAGAAGAAGTAAAAAAAGAACCTATTATAGCGTTGGATGGAGGAGAAGATGGGCTTTTCTTTTATAAAAAGATTATAGAGGGAGCTCCTTTTTATCTAAATCCTGAAGGGGCAATTTGCTTTGAAATGGGATATGACCAAAAAGAGGAGGTAACTGATTTATTGACAAAAGGTGGTTTTAAAAATATTGAAGTGATAAAGGATTTATCGGGAATTGATAGAGTTGTAATAGCAAGGTATAAGTTATAGTTTTCACAAATAGCAATATATGATATAATCAATTTTTGAGGTGAGATGATGATTGATAAATTGCAAGCAATAGAAGATAGATATGTAGATTTAAGTCAGAAAATAAGTGACCCTAATATTATTTCAAATGTAGCTGAATGGAGAAAGTATGTAAAAGAGCATGCGGCTATTGAAGATATTGTGTTAAAATACAGAGAATACAAAAAAGTTTTGGAAGATATAGAGGCTACAAAAGAGTTGTTGTCTTCAAATGATGAAGAGCTTAAAGAGATGGCAGAGGAAGAACTTTCTCAATTAGAAGAAAAAAAAGAAAAATTATTAGAGGAGATAAAAATTCTTTTAATACCAAAAGACCCAAATGATGAGAAAAACGTCATAATGGAGATTAGGGCAGGAGCAGGAGGAGAAGAGGCAGCTCTTTTTGCCCATGACCTTTTTAGGATGTATTCCATGTATGCAGAGAAAAAAGGTTGGAAAGTAGAAATAATGAGCTCCAATGAAACAGATATCGGAGGATTTAAAGAAGTAATTTTAAATATTTCTGGAAAAGGATCTTACAGCAGGTTAAAATACGAAAGTGGTGTTCATAGGGTTCAAAGGGTTCCAACCACTGAAGCTGGAGGAAGAATACACACTTCTACCGCTACAGTGGCAGTTTTGCCTGAAGTCGAGGAAGTTGATGTAGAGATAAATCCAAATGATATAAAGATAGATGTATTTAGGTCAGGCGGTCATGGAGGGCAGAGTGTAAATACGACTGATTCCGCAGTCAGAGTTACCCATATTCCGACAGGGATTGTAGTAACTTGTCAAGATGAGAGGTCACAGATTCAAAATAGAGAAAGAGCTCTTAAAATTTTGCGAGCAAAGCTTTATGAAATGGCTCTACAAGAACAACAAAGAGAAATTGCTGAGACACGGAAATCCCAAGTAGGTACTGGGGAAAGGAGCGAGAGGATAAGAACTTACAATTTTCCACAAGGCAGAGTTACTGACCACAGAATAGGTTTAACTTTATATAGATTACAGGAAGTTCTTGATGGGGACTTGGATGAAATTATAGATGCTTTAATTTTAAATGACCAGGCAGAAAAACTCAAGAATATGAATCTAAATTAAAGGAACAGGGAAACCTGTTCTAGCTTGTGACAAAATTTAAAAAATTTTCAAAAGAGATATTTTGCATCGTCGCTCCGGTGTTCCAAAGCGACAAAACATAAGCTTCCCCTTCAGGTTCCGGCAGGGTACCTCCGTCAGGTGGCATCCATACCTTAAGGTGCCCGCCTTCGCCATCCATGGCTTCGGCCCTGCCTCCACCCTCGGTCTTGCTAAGTTTTGTTATCGCTTTGTAACAAGTCGCTCCTTATGCAAAATATCTCTTTTACGAAAGTTTGCGTACAGTCTGGAACAGGAAAACCTGTTCTTTTTATTTCTGTATAGATAATGATATTATCAAAAAATATAGGTATAATTAAAATTTTTGTGCTTGACTAAATAATCGTTATAAATTATAATTATAAAAAACACTTTATTAAATTAAACTAAGAAATAGCAGTATGTGACAAAATACATACAATTTAACATTGCCCCCCAGCTGTCCTCTATAGAGGACGCTTTATTCGCTCGATGGTCCTCCTACCTTCGAGCGAATTTTTTTGTGCTAAGCATAAGTTCAATAACGATTTAATACATTTGAAGTAGATTTAAAAATTAAGGGGATGTTTTTATGTCTGCCTTCAATGGGATGATAATAGGCTCTTTGGTCGGAATAATCGGTACGGGAATGGGGGGAGCTGCGACATATTTTTTAAAAAACCCTTCTAATAGATTTTTTAGTGGGATTATGGGCACTGCTGCAGGTTTAATGCTTTCTATTGTTGCTTTTGACCTTTTGCCTCATGCTTTTGATATAGCAGGTCTTACATTGGGGACAATTGGGATATTAATGGGAGCCATTTTGATTTCTTTTTTTGACATGATAATAGAAAATATGGATATTGCCGGAAGTTTCATAAAAGAAGGAGTACTATTAGGAATTGCAATTGCTTTACATAATTTCCCTGAAGGACTTGCTGTAGGTTCTGGTTTTATGGTATCTCAGTCATTAGGTATTGACATCGCCTTAGTTATTGCTTTGCACGATTTTCCTGAGGGTTTAGCAATGGCAACGCCATTTTCTGCAGGCGGTATACCTCCTTATAAAAATGTAATATACACCGTATTGGCTGGGATTCCTACAGGAATAGGGGCTTTAATTGGAGTTGTGACGGGTGGTATATCCCCTTATTTTATTGGATTAAATTTAGGCATAGCAGGAGGAGCTATGTTGTATGTGACCTGTGGCGATGTAATTCCTGAGGCCAGAAATATTTACAAAGGGAAAATTTCTATTTTGGGGATGATATTAGGTTTTATAGGTGGTATAATAATAACAAAGTATTTGTAAGTTTTGTTTATGCAGGGAGTGCCTTAAATGACAAAAATAATACGTGTTAATAAAAATAATCCAGAAATTGAGCTTATTGATTTTGCAGCAAAAGTGATAAAAGAAGGAGGACTTGTGGCTTTTCCTACAGAGACAGTTTATGGAATTGGAGCCAATTCTTTCAATGAAGAGGCTATAAAAAAGATATTTATAGCAAAGGGAAGGCCTCAAGATAACCCTCTTATTGTTCATATTGCAGAATTAGAGCAGATTTATGACCTTGTGAAAGAAGTACCTCAAAAAGCTAAAACTCTTATGAAGAAATTTTGGCCAGGCCCTTTAACACTTATTTTTAAAAAATCACAAAAAGTGCCTTATGTTAATACGGCTGGCATGGATACTGTAGCTATAAGGATGCCTTCAAACACAATTGCTCATCTTTTAATCAAAAGGGCAGAAGTCCCTATATCTGCTCCCAGCGCTAATGTTTCAGGTAAGCCTAGTCCTACTGATGCTTCTCACGTTATTGAAGATTTGTATGGAAAAGTAGATGTAATAATAGACGGAGGAAAATGTGATGTTGGCGTAGAATCTACTGTTTTGGATTTGACAGAAAAGGTGCCGGTCATTTTAAGACCGGGAGCAGTTACTTTGGAAATGCTGAGAGAAGTGATAGGAAATGTTGAAGTGGATCCTTCACTTTTAAAAAAGCCACAAGAAGATTTAAAGCCTAAGTCCCCTGGCATGAAGTACAAGCATTATTCTCCTAATGCGGAGGTCTATATAGTAACAGGAGACCTTGAGAAAGTTGTAAAAAAAATTCAAGAATTGACAGAAGAACAATTGAAATATGGTAAAAAAGTTGGTATAATGGCAACGGTACAAACTTCGACACAATATGAAAAGGGAGAAATTATTGTCGTAGGGGATAGAAATAGACCAGAGACGATAGCGAAAAATCTTTTTGAAGTTTTAAGACAATTTGACAAAAAGGGAGTAGATGTCATTTTTGCTGAAAGTTTTGAATATGACAATATTGGACTTGCTATTATGAATAGATTAGAAAAAGCTGCCGGTTATAAAGAAATAAGTGCTGAAGGAGAATTGCCATGAAAGTATTATTTGTGTGCACTGGGAATACCTGTAGAAGCCCTATGGCAGAGGGACTTTTTAATGACAAAGCGAAAGCTTTCGGTAAGGACTTTGAAGCAAAATCTGCTGGAGTATTTGCTCCAGAAGGTTTTCCAGCTTCACAAGAAGCAATAGAAGTATTAAAACAGGATTATAATATAGATATTTCAAACCACAGGTCAAAAAGTTTAAGACGTCAAGATTTAGAAGAGGCTGATTTAATTTTAGCCATGTCGAATTCTCATAAACAGAGCATACTTTCTAAGTACCCAGAATATTCCCATAAAGTTTTTACTATAAAAGAATTTGTAGGGCTACAGGGAGAGGTTGAGGACCCTTATGGCATGCCTATAGAAGTGTATAGACAAACGGCTCGCGAGTTAGACAATCTAATTTCAAAGATTATAACCAAAATTTCAGAAGGAAGGGAAAAACGGTGATTGCATTAGGAGCTGACCATGGTGGCTATGAACTTAAAGAAGCTATAAAAAAGTATTTAGATGAAAAAGGAATAGCCTATAAAGATTTTGGAACTTTTGGTACAGAATCTGTAGATTATCCAGATTATGCCCTCAAAGTAGCAGAGGCTGTTGCATCTCATGAGTGCAGCGAAGGAATTTTAGTCTGTGGGACAGGCATTGGTATGTCAATAGCGGCAAATAAAGTACCAGGAATTAGAGCTGCTCATGCAGAAGATGTTTTTTCAGCAAAAGCCGCTAAGGAACACAACAATGCTAATATTTTGTGCTTGGGAGGACGCATCACAGGACCAGGACTTGCTGTGATGATGGTGGAAGAATGGTTAAATGCAACTTTCCAAGGAGGACGTCATCAGAGAAGGATTGACAAAATAGCGGAAATTGAGAAAAAGTATAGCAAATGATATTAATTTGTTATTAGAAAAGAAATTTTAAACTTACAGGAGGTAAAAAATGTATAAAAATGTATTTGTCATTGACCATCCACTTATTCAACATAAAATAAGCCTTATAAGAGATGAAAATACAGGTTCTAAAGAATTTAGAGAGTTAGTAGAAGAAATTGCAATGCTCATGGCATATGAAGTCACAAGAGATTTGCCTCTTGAGGAGATAGAGGTAAAAACTCCAGTGGCAGTGGCAAAGACAAAAGTGATTGCAGGGAAAAAATTAGGAATAATCCCTATATTAAGGGCAGGATTAGGAATGGTGGATGGAATGTTAAAACTCATTCCAGCTGCTAAAGTAGGACATATAGGAATTTACAGGGACCCTGAAACTTTAAAACCTGTAGAATATTACTGTAAACTGCCTTCCGACATAGCAGAAAGAGACCTCATTGTGGTAGACCCTATGCTTGCGACAGGAGGTTCTGCTTGTGCTGCCATACATTTTCTCAAAGAAAGAGGCGCACAAAATATAAAATTGGTGAATTTAATAGCTGCTCCAGAAGGAATTGAGGCAGTTCACAGAGACCATCCAGAGGTTCCAATTTACGTGGCCAGCATAGACCAAGGTTTAAATGAACATGGTTATATTGTACCGGGTTTAGGAGATGCAGGAGATAGGCTTTTCGGCACAAAGTGATGGCGAGGGATGTACAAATGAGACCCTCATGGGATGAATATTTTATGCAAATTGTAGATGTTGTAAAAACTCGCTCTACTTGTCTTAGAAGACAAGTAGGGGCTATTTTGGTGGTGGATAAACACATAATTTCAACAGGGTATAATGGTCCTCCTACAGGACTCGCCCATTGTGAAGAAACAGGTTGTTTGAGAGAGCAATTAGGGATACCGTCGGGAGAAAGGCCAGAGCTTTGTAGAGGTGTACATGCAGAGCAAAATGCGATTATACAAGCAGCGTTGCATGGGGTAAGTACTAAAGGGGCTACTCTCTATGTAAGTGCCAGTCCTTGTGTCATATGCGCTAAAATGTTAATCAATGCAGGAGTTAAGCGAATTGTATATGAAGAGGAGTATCCCGATGAATTAGCTTTTAAACTTTTAAAGGAAGCAAATATTGACTTAGTAAAAATTGAGCGACAAAAATAAGCGGGGAATAAACCCCGCTTTTATAGATTTATTTTATTTATTAGCTTCTGCTTTTGTTTGACTTTTAGCGATTAGGTACCACAGATAACCAATTACTATTGTTCCGATGAATCCGCCTATTACGTTGTAATCAGCGACCATCCAGCCCCATTTGCCTAGGTAAGCGCCGCCAAGCCATGCTCCGATTAGATGTGCAACTAGTGCTGCCCAGTATGTTCCGTAAATTTTATTTAGCTTTTCGACGTAAGATTCTCCAGCTTTGGAGTTGAACAAAGGATGAAATACAAGACTAGATATAAGTCCTACTACAATAAGTGTTACCCAGAACATATTTCACACCTCCTTTTTGAGATATTTTTCCTTCCACTTATAATTTTACTTTATCAAAATTATAAAACAAATTTGATTTTTGACCTTTTTTGACCAAAAAAGTTTATCAGGAAAATTTATCTATATTTATCTGACCTTTTCTGACTTATTCTCTTTTTATCTAATTATTTCTAATGGCTGCCCATTTTTCCTGTTATGTCAATAATAAAATTTTTTAGATTGATGAATAAATCTTTTTATTTCAGTTAATAATTTAAAATAGAAGGGCGGTAAAAATCGGCGGATCCATTCTCCCCCTTGTGGATTCGCAGGTATTTTACCGCCTTTTTTTAAAAGGAGGTAAGAAATGTGTTTAAAAAAATATTTACAGGATTAATAATTTTTATTGTAATATTTTCATTTGGATTTCAAAAACAGACTTTTCTTTCATTGACGGAAGATGTTTCACTGACAAAAGAAGTCTTTTTAACGACAGGAGCCACTTATGAATATGCGAATATAAACGGGTGGGCAAAAGTCGACAATGTATTTACAAATTTTGACAATTTAACAAAATATGTTGAAAAAGCACTTGAAAGCATGGAAATTGACAAAGAAAAAATTAAGGTATCAAAAAGCGAAAAAGATAATTTTCGACAGATAGAAATAGACTATTCAGAAAATATGAGAGCAATAAGTATTGTGGCGCAAAGTATAAAGAATAGGGATAAAGGAGAGGCATACTTGTTAATAGATGAATATTTACTAAAAGGATATCAAGATGTTGAAAAAGAAAAAAAACTTATCGATAATACTTTTAAGGAATTAAAAGGGAAACCGGAGATAACAACCTGCTTTGTAGGGACTTTTAAAGGGAAGTTGAATAAAGAAAAAAATAGTAGTATAGTTAAATTAATACTTGACAAATTAGATGCACAAAAAGTAGAAGGAATGGAAGATGAAAATATAATAAGTGTTTCTGCTTATTCGAGCAAATTAAAAGAATATATTAAATTAGGAAGTGAAAAAATAAATTTAAACGTAGCAATAAGATATAGTTCTTTTGACGATAAAACTTATATATGGGTGGCGACACCTATTATAGCTATAGAATATTAAAAGAGGGTGATAACAACGAAATTTATTGTTGAAAAAAGCCCACCTCTTAAAGGAAGTGTAAAAATAAGTGGTGCTAAAAATTCTGTATTACCTATAATTGCCGCTTCTTTGTTGTCATCAGGAGAAATAGTGTTAGATGACATACCTACTTTAGAGGATGTCAATGTCATGATAGAGTTAATTAAGCATTTTGGTGCTATATGTGAATTTGAAAATGAGAAATTAAAGATAAAAGTGGATATTAAAGATGTAGAAGCCCCATATGATTTGGTGAAGAAAATGAGAGCATCGTTTTTGGTGATGGGACCCATACTTGCAAGGTTGGGGCACGCTAAAATTTCTATGCCAGGTGGGTGCGCTATTGGTTCTCGACCAATAGATTTGCATTTAAAAGGATTTCAAACTTTGGGAGCAGATATCACCATAGGACATGGTTATGTAGAAGCACGAGCCAAAAAATTGACAGGCAAAAAAATTTATTTAGATTTTCCAAGTGTTGGGGCTACAGAAAACATCATGATGGCGGCAGTTTTTGCGGAAGGAGTTACTATAATAGAAAACGCTGCGGAAGAGCCGGAAATTGTTGACCTTGCCAATTTTCTCAACAAGATGGGAGCAAATATTAAAGGCGCGGGGACAGATACAATAAGAATTGAAGGAGTAAAGGAGCTAAAAGGGGCTGAGCATACTGTCATACCAGATAGAATTGAAGCAGGGACTTTTATGGTAGCAGCTGCAATGACTGGAGGAAATGTTCTTATAGAAAATGTCATAGTGGATCATGTAAGGTCTATAATTGCGAAATTAACAGAATGCGGAATTAAGATAACAGAAGAACCTAAGGGACTGCGAGTCAAAGGAATCAAAAATTATAAAGCAGTGGACATAAAAACTCTTCCTTATCCAGGCTTTCCTACAGATATGCAAGCTCAAATGATGGTTATGATGACAGTGGCAAAAGGGACAAGCGTTATAATAGAAACAGTTTTTGAAAATAGATTTATGCATGTGGATGAGCTAAAGCGTATGGGGGCAAATATAAAGATAGAAGGGAGAAGCGCTGTTGTTACAGGAGTAGATCATTTGACAGGTGCAGAAGTTAAAGCAACGGATTTAAGGGCGGGAGCAGCCTTAGTATTGGCAGGACTTATTGCAGAAGGTAGGACTGAAATAAACGATATTTATCATATTGACAGAGGTTATGTAAAAATGGAAGAAAAGTTAAAAAATCTTGGTGCAATCATATATAGAATATAAAGGCGTCATGTTGCGCCTTTTTAAATTTACGAAAAATTTTAAGAAAGTATGTTGTTTACTTAAAAGTTTTTATAATTTCTATTTTTTGTTGAAGGATTTTTAATAGCTTTGTAGAATTAATATATTGAAAAGGTTTTGATAAAAGATTGATAAAGGAGAGATAGGATATGAAAATTGGCGTTCCAAAAGAGATAAAAACTGCAGAGGCTCGTGTGGCTATTACTCCTGCGGGAGTTGAAACTTTTATAAAAAATGGCCATGAAGTATATATTGAAAAAAGTGCAGGAATGGGAAGTGGCATAACTGATGAAGAATATGCAAAGGCTGGAGCGAAAATACTTAATACTGCAAAAGAAGTATTTGATGTAGCAGATATGATTATGAAGGTAAAAGAACCACAGCCAAGCGAATATGACTATTTCAAAGAAGGACAGATTCTTTTTACTTATCTTCATTTAGCTCCTGATAAACAACAAACAGAAGCTCTATTAAGGAAAAAAGTAGTAGGGATTGCTTATGAGACAGTACAATTAGATAATGGAGCACTTCCTCTCTTAACTCCCATGAGTGAAGTAGCTGGAAGGATGTCGGTGACAATAGGAGCTTATCTTCTTACCAACATAAATGAAGGAAGAGGAATTGTAATGGGCGGAGTCCCAGGAGTAGAGCCAGCAGAAGTAGTAATAATAGGTGGGGGAACGGTAGGTACAAATGCAGCAAAGGTAGCTATGGGGATGGGAGCAAGAGTTACAATATTGGATGTAAATCCAGCGAGACTTGCTTACCTTGATGACATATTTGGTGGACGAGTTACAACTTTGATGTCAAATAGTTTTAATATTGCTCAGAGTGTGAAGAAAGCAGATTTGCTAATAGGAGCAGTTTTGATACCTGGAGCAAAGGCGCCAAAACTTGTGACAGAAGAAATGGTAAAGACGATGAAGAAAGGTGCAGTAATAGTGGATGTTGCAATAGACCAAGGTGGTTGTATAGAGACCTGTGATAGAACGACTTCTCACAAAGACCCGTACTTTATAAAACATGGAGTAGTACATTATTCTGTGCCTAACATTCCAGGAGCGGTTCCGAGAACCTCTACTTTTGCTTTAACTAACGTAACATTGCATTATGCTTTAGAAATAGCAAATAAAGGATATAAGAAGGCTTTACTTGAAAATAAAGCTTTATTAAAAGGATTAAATGTTTATAAAGGAATGGTAACCTACAAACCTGTTGCAGATGCTCAAGGTTTAGAGTATGTTGACCCTGTTGAGGCTTTAGATAAAGAGTAAGATTTTCTGAATGAAAATATCTACCTCTCACAAAGAAATTTTGTGGGAGGTTTTTTGTTGTTTACTAAAAAATCTCATGTTATAATTTTTGTAAAATTAAAATCTCAATAGGCGGTGGAAAAATGTCTGAGACTTTATTATATAAAAATTACAATCCTCGCTTAAACAGAAAAAACGAAGATAGAATTTTTGGGGAAGGGTATATTGGAGGAAAAGCTTCAGGACTTTGCTTTGCAGAAGAGGTATTAGAAAAATATATTGATGTTTTTAAGCAAAGTGTAAAGATACCTGAAAGTTTTTTTATAGCTACTGATTATTATCAAATGTTTTTAGATTATAATAATTTAAATGATATAACGGAAGATACTCCTTATGAGGAAGTAGAAATGAGATTTAGAGAAGCTAAATTTCCTCCAGAATTTAAAAAAGTGCTGACAGAGATTTTAAATAAAATGTATTATCCTTTAGCTGTGAGGTCTTCTTCTTTATTAGAAGATAATGTAAAATATTCTTTTGCTGGCAAGTATTATACCACTTTTATTCCTAACAAGGGGACAGATAGAGAAAGGCTTAAACAATTAGAAAAAGCTATTAAAGAGATTTATGTAAGCGTATATGGCCCAGATGCCGTCGCATATAGGAGAAAACATGCTCCTGATCAAAAAGAATTAATGGGGGTAATTGTGCAACAACTGATAGGTTCACAAAAAGGTATGTATTTTTATCCAGAGGTTTCTGGAGTAGGCTTCTCTCGAAATTACAGACGGTGGACTGACAGAATTAAAATAGAAGATGGGGTTGTGAGATTAGTTTTTGGTTTAGGGACAAAGTGTACAGGTAGAGGATATGCGAGAATTTTTTCTCTAACTAATTTGCGTTTAAGGCCCGAAGGCAATAATCCAAAAGAAATAGCGAAAAATTCACAGGAAACTTTTGATGTGCTAAATTTAATTACAGGGGAAGTTGAGACCTATAACATAAATGAAGTACCGCAATTTTTAACATATCACGATAAGATAGGTGATATTGCTCAAATATACTCAAAAAGAGAGAACGCTATTTTTGATATCAATATACTGAATAACAGCAATGATGTTTTTAATAAATATATTTTTACTTTTGAAAACTTTCCGAGGAAACACAGAGGATTTTTTAACATAATCTCTAATTTGTTTAAATATCTTGAGGAAGAAATGGGAATGGCAGTTGACATTGAATTCACTTATGACTTAAAAAAAGGCGAATTTTATCTTCTTCAAACACGACCATTGAGTTCTTATGAGAGTTTCAGAAAAGTCCACATTCCTAAAGATATTGAAAAAAAATGTGTCTTGTTGAAAGGGGATAGAATGCTTACAAATGGCATCTTGAAAAACATAAAATATATAGTATACGTAGACCATGAAGTTTACAGCCAATATAGAGATAAACATGAAATTGCAAGAATAATAGGTAGACTCAATAAAAGTATAGGAGATAGATACATTCTTGTGGGTCCGGGAAGATGGGGTTCCTCTAATCCCTATTTAGGGGTACCTGTTATATACAACGAAATATCTAATGCTGCTATGATTGTAGAGCTTGGAATAAAAAATGGCGATTTTATGCCAGAGCTTTCTTATGGGACTCACTTTTTTACTGATTTAGACATTGATAACATTTTATACATGCCGGTATTTGATGGTTATGAAAATAATATTTTCAATGAAGAATGGTTTAAAAGGGGGACATATATCGACACGGCTGTCAAAATATTTGAAGGACGATTTGATGCTTATTTAGATGGAGACAAAATGATAGGGTATGTCATTTCTCATGAGAAGTAAGTCGATTTATGTATAAAAAGATATAAAAATAACAAAAAATGAGACTTAAGTCCTATTTAAAGCGCCAAAATAATGTAATATAATTTAAACTGTAAGAATGATTCCCCTTTTCCCCATAAAATTTAATATATTCTGCACCCCCAACCCAATGTAGGCTGCTTTAAAGCAGCTGTTTTTTTGTTTTATTAAAGTTTTATATTAAAACTGCCGATAGAAAGTTATGAAGCAATAAATGCTTATATCCTCCTCTACTATAGTGGGAACTTTTCCCACTATTTTAATTGTTATTTTGGATTCTCTGGAAGAATAAATATATATTTATGGACATATATTTTATTTAGCATGTTTAATGTCGGAGGGGGAAAATGAGATATGTTGCTTATGGAGTTTTCACAATATTTTTTAGTTTGATAATTTTGCCATCTATAATAGTGTTTGGCTTTAATTTTCATAAAACTTTTTCTGTACCTTCCCAAGAAATAAAATTAGTGGATAACGGGAAATTAGTAAAATTAGAGGACACAAGTAATTACAAAACTATAAATGTTTTTATAACAAACCAAAACAAAATACAAAAAATGGATTTAGAGGAATACGTAAAAGGAGTAGTTGCTGCAGAAATGCCTGCGGAGTTTGAAATGGAAGCTTTAAAGGCACAAGCTGTTGCAGCGAGGACTTATGCTCTCTCAAAGGAAATAGCTTTGGGAGGAAAGGGTTGCGAATTACATCCAGGAGCTGATGTGTGCGCCGATTCTGAACATTGCCAAGCATGGCAATCTGAGGGGGAGTTGAGGCAAAAATGGGGAGAAAATTTTGATAAATACTATGCCAAAATATCTCAAGCAGTAGACGATACAAGAGGACTTGTCTTAGTGTACGATGATGCTTTAATTGTGCCAGCTTATCATGCTATAAGTGGAGGGAAAACAGAGAATTCTGAGGACGTATGGCAGAGTAAAATTCCTTATTTAAGAAGTGTGGTTTCTCCTGGAGAAGAGGTAGCATCAAAATATAAAACTACTGTTATAGTGTCAAAAGAAGAATTTATAAATAAATTAAAGCAAAAAGAGCCTTCTTTGAAATTGGATAATAGCAATATTTTAAATCAAATAAAAGATGTAGAAAAAACACAAGCTGGGCACGTTAAAACTTTGAAAATAGGAAATATAACTTTTAATGGCAAAGATATAAAGGAAATTTTTAATTTAAATTCTACAAATTTTAGTTTTGAGGTACAAGGAAATAATATTATAATAACTGTTATTGGTTATGGTCATGGTGTAGGAATGAGTCAATATGGAGCAAATGCATTGGCAAAACAAGGTAAAAAGTTTGACGAAATATTGAAATATTATTATACAGGGGTAGAAATAGTAAAAATTGAAGATTTATTGGAAATACAGCACTGATAAAGTGCTGTATTTTTTGTATAAATAATTAAGTTAGTGGTTAAAATACCATTTGGAGGTGAAAAATGTGAGAATAAACAGGGAAAATTTAATAAGATTTTTTGATAGAAAGGGTTTTTACATAGTATTATTTTTATCCATAGTAGTGATAGCCGCTACATCAGTATATGTTACTAATAATAATTTAAAAAAATTAGAAGAACTCAGAAAAGCACAGCAAGAAGAAATTAATTCAGCTATTGAAAGTGATTGGGATTATGAAGAAGAACTAGCTCAAACTCAAGAAGAAAAAGAACAGCAAAATAATTCTACAGCTGTTATCAGCCAACAACAAGAAAATAACGTATCTGACGATAAAGAAAATCCTCAACCGGTAACAAAACACAGTAACGAGGTTAAAAATCCAGGGAAAAATGATAGTTTAACAAACAGTAAAGTAACAACTGTTATGGCAAGTAATACCTCTACTATAAAAAAGGATAATAGTTTATCTTCTGCGAAATTAGTTTTATTGAAGCCTGTAAATGGAGACATAATATTAGAATTTGCCAAAGATAAGCTTGTATTTTCAAAAACCCTTCAAGAATGGACAACTCATAAAGGTGTAGATATTGGGTCAAACTTAGGAGAACCTGTATTGGCAGCTATGGATGGAATTGTGACAAAAGTATATAAAGATCCAAAATTAGGGAATACTGTTGTTATAAAAAATGGAAAATGGGAAACGCGGTATGCAAATTTAGACGATGAGATTTTAGTAAAGGAACAAGAAAAAGTAGTAAAAGGACAGCAAATAGGGAAAATAGGAGAATCGGCAAAGTTTGAAGTTGGAGAAGGCCCCCACTTACATTTTGAACTTTTAGAAAATGGAATACCTGTTGACCCAATAGCATATTTTAAATAAGAACACCTGTTTAAAAAGACTTGGATACTTCCCGGTATTCAAGTCTTTTTTGTTTTTATAAAGATTCTAATGGCTTTGTTTTGGCATATACATATTAATGAGATTTGAAAAATTTAAAGGGGGTTTTGGTTTTGAAAGATTACATAGAAGAGAGAACACTAGAAATATCAAAATACATAATAGAACACAAAGCAACAGTGAGAGAAGCTGCGAAGGTTTTTGGAGTTAGCAAAAGCACAGTTCACAAAGATGTGACAGAAAGGCTTCCTGATATAAATTTTGAATTATATAAAGAAGTGAGAGAGATTCTAAGCAAAAATAAAGCGGAAAGGCATATAAGAGGAGGAAAAGCCACCAAAATAAAATATCAAAAAATGAACAATAAATTTTAAGAAAATAAAAGAGGATTTTGTAAATTTGTAGCGAATTAATAAATTGATAATAAATTAAACATTTCGGCATCAATGTCGATAATTTAAGTGGATGCCATTTTTGTCGAAATACATAAGAAAGGTGTGTTTGGATGTTTGCGATCTCTAAGGATATCGGAATTGACCTTGGCACGGCATCTGTCCTGGTCTACATCAAAGGGGAAGGAATTGTTTTAAAAGAACCATCAGTTGTAGCAATTGATAGAAATACAAATAAAATTCTTGCAGTTGGCGAAGAAGCACAAAGAATGGTAGGCAGGACGCCAGGGAATATATTAGCTATAAAGCCTCTGAGGGCTGGAGTAATTTCTGACTACGACGTTACAGAGAAAATGCTTCGGTATTTTATAAACAAAGCCTGCGGGGGAAGGTTTTTATTAAGGCCCAAAATAATGATTTGTATTCCAAGTGGCGTAACACAGGTAGAAAAAAGAGCTGTCATTGATGCAGCATTACAAGCAGGAGCGCGAAAAGCTTATCTCATCGAAGAACCTATTGCGGCAGCTATAGGAGCAGGATTAGATATATCACAGCCTAGTGGAAATATGATTGTAGATATAGGGGGAGGCACCACTGACATAGCTGTAATTTCTTTGGGGAGTTCAGTGGTGTCTAAAAATATTAAAGTAGCAGGTGACAATTTTGATGAGGCAATTATCCGTTACATGAGGAAAAAGTATCACATAATAATAGGAGAGAGAATGGCAGAAGAAATAAAAATAAATATAGGTACTGCTTACTTTGACGGCAAAGAAGAGAAAATGCTAGTAAAAGGGAGAAGTTTAATATCTGGTTTGCCTCAAAATGTAGAAGTGACTTCCAGTGAAATATGTGAAGTATTAAAAGAGCCTCTTGAAGAAATTGTTGAAGCTGTGCACAATGTATTAGAAAGAACACCTCCTGAATTAGCGGCTGACATAAGTGACAAAGGCATAGTACTTACAGGGGGCGGAGCATTGCTTAAAGGAATGGACAGGCTTTTAAGGGAAAGGATGAATACACCTGTATATCTTGCAAATGACCCTATAAGTTGCGTCGCTTTAGGTACAGGAAAAGCATTGGATTCTCTTGAATTATTAGAAAAATCAGAAACTGTAATTGACGTATACAAAATCAATAAGTAAGAAGGTGATTTTATGTTAAGAGGGCTTTATACTGCCTCTTCTGGGATGATTACTCAAACTAAGATAATGGATGTTTTGGCGAATAATCTTGCAAATGTTAATACAGTAGGATATAAAAGAGATGTGGTAGTTACTTCCTCTTTTCCAAATTTTGAAGTAACAAGACATGGGGGCGATAACATACCTCCTAACGGGAAAATTGGAAGAATGGATTACGGCGTGTTAGTTGACACTTTTCATACAAATTTTGAAGAAGGTGCTTTTTCTCAAACAAATGGTAAGTTAGACCTTGCGATAGATGGCAATGGGTTTTTTGTGGTAAATACCCCTAATGGTCAAAGGTATACAAGGGATGGCTCTTTTACTTTATCCAAAGATGGGTATTTAGTCACACAAGAGGGATATATTGTAGAAGGGGAAAATGGGCCTATACAGTTGTCACAAGGAGACATTTCTGTTGATGAGATGGGCAATATTATAAACAATGGTCAATTGGTGGACAGGCTTAGAATTGTGGATTTTGATAATTATGATGGTTTAAGAAAAGAGGGCAATAATTTATTTTTTATAGATAACAGTGCCAATGTACAAGTTATTCCTGCAACAGGGAAAATAAAGCAAGGTTTTTTAGAACAGTCAAATGTGAATTCCGTTAAAGAAATGGTAAATATGATAAGCGTGATGAGAAATTATGAATCAAATCAGAAGGTTGTAATTGCTTTTGATGAGACTCTTGGAAAAGCTGTCAACGAAGTTGGAAAAGTATGAGGAGGTTGAAAACTTATGATGAGAGCATTGTGGTCTGCGGCATCTGGTATGACTGCTCAGCAACTTAATGTAGATGTCATTGCGAATAATCTAGCAAATGTAAATACTACTGCTTTTAAAAGGGATAGAGCAGAGTTTAAAGATTTAATATACCAAACTTTACAAAGAGAAAATGTTTATGGTGGCCAAGGTAAACCTGTCAATATGCAAGTAGGGGTAGGAGTAAGGCTATCAGCAATTGTAAAAGATTTTACGGAAGGAAGCCTCCAGCAGACAGACAATCCTTTGGATTTGGCATTAGATGGAGAAGGCTTTTTTGCAGTTTTAGGACCTGATGGCAAGGTTTATTATACAAGAGATGGAAGCTTTAAATTGAGTCCTAATGGGAATAATTTGATGCTTGTAACAGCAGATGGGTATCCCGTACTAGATGACAGCGGTAATCCCATAGTTTTTGACAGCACTGAAAAAGATATATCGGTATCACCTATGGGTGTGATAAGCGTAAAAAATCCTGACGGAACTACTCAAGAAGTAGCTACTTTAGGAATCTATAATTTTGTCAATACTCAGGGACTTTTAAGTGTGGGTAGTAATCTCTATGAGCCAACAGAAGCATCAGGACAGCCTGGTACAAGAGATGACTTTGAAGGAAGAATGGGTAAAGTCATGCAAGGATTTTTAGAAACCTCCAATATTCAAATTGTTAAAGAAATGGTGGATATGATTGCGGCACAAAGAGCTTATGAGATAAATTCAAAGGCTATACAAGCAGCTGATGAAATGCTGGGAATTGCAAATAATCTGAGAAGATAGTTATAATTGAAAGGAATGACATTGCATGGAAATAAATCCTATAAGTAATAATGCTGTAAATAAACTGCAAATTGATTTGCGAAAAGATGGAAGTGATTTTGAACGAATAATACAACAGGCAATAAAAGACAAAGACAAGCAAAAACTTAAAGAAGTATGTCAGCAATTAGAGGCGACTTTTATAGGGCTTATGTTAAATGAGATGAGAAAGACAATTCCAGAAGATTCATTGACCGGAAATAGCCTGGCGAAGGATGTTTTTACTTCTATGTTATACGATAAATATGCTGAAATGTTGGCGCAAAATGGTTCTTTTGGACTGGCTGACCAAATATATAATCAACTTTCTAAGAAAGTTTGAAAGAGCGCTTGCCCTTTTTATTTTTCATTTTTTTGTGATATAATCAATGATAAGCCACGGTTTTGTCATATCTTCAAATTCCGCTAAAAAGAGGTGAAGAATAGAGTGGAAAATAAAGACATAAGAAAAATTCTTCCTCATAGATATCCTTTTTTATTAGTGGATAGAATAATAGAAATTGAAGAAGGTAAAAAAGCTGTTGGAATAAAAAATGTGACCGCTAATGAACCTTTTTTTCAAGGGCATTTTCCAGACAATCCTATAATGCCAGGAGTTCTTATTGTTGAGGCATTGGCACAAGTAGCAGGTATTGCTGTTATGAATATAGAAGAATTCAAAGGTAAATTAGGGCTTTTCACAGGGATTGATAAGTGCCGCTTCAAAAAAGTAGTAAGGCCGGGAGACCAACTTGTTTTAGAAGTTTTAATAGATTCTATAAAGATGGGGCTTGTTAAAGCTAAAGGTGTTGCAAAAGTTGGAGATGAAGTTGCAGCTACTGCAGAGCTTATGTTTATAATGACTGAAGAAGGATAGGAGGCTTAATATATGTCGACGGCTAAAAAAGCTGTAAAAGCAGCTAGCGTCATAATGATAATAACTCTACTGAGTAAAATATTTGGATTTTTGAGAGATATGGCTTTAGCTTCCCAATTTGGTACATCTGTTTCCATGGATGCATATAATATGGCGACTGTCATACCTATGATACTTTTTGCAGCAGTAACTGCTTCAATAGCTACTACTGTTGTGCCAATATTTACCGAATATTTACAAAAAGAGGGGAAACAAAAGGCTTTTGATTTTATAAATAACCTTTTAGGTGTGGTATTAATTGCGACAGTAGTTTTAACTTTCTTGGGTTTTATATTTGCACCTTATCTTGTAAAATTTGTAGCGCCAGCTTTTACAGGGGAAAAATTTGAGTTGACAGTAAAACTTACGACTATATTATTACCTACAATGGTGTTAATAGCTGCATCTAATATTTTTACTGGTGCTCTTCAGGCGATGGAACATTTCACTGTTCCTGCCATGATTGGTATACCTTACAATATTATTGTAATAACAGTAGCAATTTTATATGGGGGCAAATTTGGAATTACTGCAGTAGCTTATTCTACAATTATCGCCACTTTTATACAAACATTAGTTCATTTGCCTGTTTTATATAAATTAGGTTACAGATTCGAGTTGAGAGTGAATTTTAAAGATGAAGGAGTAAAAAGAGTCATTTTATTAGCAATGCCTGTGCTTGTGGGGACAGGGGTGCAGACTATAAATGTTTATGTGGATAGAGTGATAGCTTCTTTTTTGCCTGACGGAAGTATTGCGGCATTGAGTTATGCCAATAGGCTTAAGACGTTTGCATTAGGTGTTTTTTCAACATCAATTGCAACTGCTATATATCCTGTTTTATCGCAACATTCAGTAGCAGACGACAAAGAAGGTTTTCTAAAAAGTTTAAATTTTGTAGTAAGTGGTATTTTATACGTATTAATACCTGTATCAGTTGGTGCAATGGTACTCCGAGTGCCTATAATAAAAGTATTATTTGAAAGAGGAGCTTTTGATGAGAAGTCCACATATCTTACCTCAATCGCCCTTTTTTATTATGCCATAGGAATGACTGCGTATGGCCTTAGAGATGTCTTAAGTAGAAGTTTTTACTCTATGAAAGACACAAAAACTCCCATGATAAATGGTGCCATGGCTGTATTATTAAATATTGCACTTAATTTAATTTTGGTAAGATATTTAAAATTAGGAGGACTTGCTCTTTCTACTTCTATTGCAGCCATATTTGCTACTTTTCTTTTATTTACTTCTTTAAAAAGAAAACTTGGTAAAATAGGCGGGAAATACATGTTTATGAGTTTTATAAGGGCAATGTTTGCAGCAATTGTAATGGGGGTGATAGTGCATTTTATGTATAATAATTTAATTGTTAAGATGCCGTCAGATAAAAGAATTTATGAGGTTATAGTCTTGTTTATGACCATATTAATTGGAACTATAATTTACTCTGCCATTGTATTAATCACTGACAAATCTGCCCTCTCTTATTTTAAAAGGGGCATAAGATTTGTAAATTCTAAACTTGTAAGAAATTAATTTTGTAAATGAGGTGGTATTATGAAATCAAAAGTATATTTTTACAATCTGAGAGCGAATAAAGCCAGCAGTAGTTTGTCTTCCAAAGTAGCGAGAATTTTTGATGTAGCAGGTTTTAAAAACATTATTGATAAAAATGACTTGGTAGCTATAAAAATTCATTTTGGAGAAAAGGGAAACAACGCTTACATCAACCCTATATATGTAAGAAAAGTGGTTGATAAAATCAAGAGTTATGGGGGAAAGCCCTTTTTAACAGATACAAATACTCTTTACAAAGGTAGTCGTTCAAATGCAGTTGACCATTTGACAACAGCAATTGAAAATGGTTTTGCATATGCTGTTGTAAATGCACCAATAATAATTGCTGACGGCATTTTAAGTAAAGATTCTGTAGAAGTGAAAATTGACAAAAAACATTTTGATACTGTAAAAATTGCTTCAAATATTTTTTTTGCAAACTCAATGATTGTAATGTCACACTTTAAAGGTCATGAATTGGCTGGTTTTGGAGGAGCCATCAAAAACTTAGCTATGGGGTGTGCACCTGCGGCAGGAAAACAACAGCAGCATTCAACAGTGCAGCCTGTTGTAGGAAAGGGATGTACCGCATGTCAAATGTGTATCAGGAATTGCCCCGTAAATGCGATATCTTTGGTCAATGGTTCAGCTTATATTGACCCTTCTATATGTATAGGGTGTGGAGAATGCGTGTCCATTTGTCAATATGGCGTGATAAAGCCTCAATGGGGAACTGATATGGATGCTTTTGTAGAGAGAATGACGGAATACGCATATGGCGCTTATTCTACAAAAAAAGACAAAATTGCTTTTATAAACTTTATCATGAATGTTACGCCCCTTTGCGATTGCACTCCTTGGAGTGATGCGCCGATTGTTCCAGATATAGGAATATTGGCTTCCTTTGACCCTGTTGCTATAGACCAGGCAAGCTATGACCTTGTAAATCAACAATTTGGTCATAAAGGTACAGCTTTAGAAGAAGCGGGATATGGCATGAATCCTGGAGAAGACAAATTTAAAGCTTTGCATCCTGAAACAAAAGGAGAACTACAATTAAAATATGGCGAAGAAATTGGCTTGGGTACAAGAGATTATGAACTTATTGAACTAAAATAGCAGGTTAATCCTGCTATTTCAGACTGTAGACAAACTTTCGTAAAGGAGATATTTTGCATAAGGAGCGACTTGTTACAAAGCGGTAACAAAACTTAGTAAGACCGAGGGTGGAGGCAGGGCCGAAGCCATGGATGGCGAAGGCGGGCACCTGAGGCAAGGAGGCCGATTGTGCCCGGTACCCTGCCGGAACCCGAAGGTCGAGCTTTAGTTTTGTCGCTTTGGAACATCGGAGCGACGATGCAAAATATCTCCTTTGAATATTTTTTAACTTTGTCAACAAACTAAAATAGCAGGTTAATCCTGCTATTTTTTAATAATTTTTAGTGACTTATGAGAACGTTTATAGTATTATATAATAAAAGATGGGTGGGGAGGGGGGTTTATGGAAAAATATTTTGTTCTTGCTTCTATTATAGCAGTAATTACCTTTGTGCTATTTTTAATAGCCTCGGTCCTTTTTGTGCAATGGACAAATAAACTTTTCGGAATTGAAGAAAATAAAAAAGAAAAAGAGAAAAGGAAAGATGAGTTACACAGTTGATAAAGGAGTGATACTTTGGAAATAGGTTTTAAAAGAAATGAAGTAAAAGGAGTAGTTTTTTATACAATACCATCTTTTGAAAAGACAGGGCTAGTCAAACACCTTTTTACTACTAGAATTGGCGGTGTAAGCAAAGGCAAATACGCTTTCTTGAATTTAAGCTTAAAAAGATATGACACTAAAGAGGAAGTCTATGAAAATTTTAAAATAATATGTGATATTGGCGGTTTTTCATATGAAGATATGGTTTTTTCAGAGCAAGTTCATGGTGATGTTATAAAAAAGGTGACTTACGAAGATAAAGGCAAAAACTTTGGTGGAAGTGATATCTCTGGTGTAGATGCCCTTATGACTAATGAAAGAGGCATTCCTCTTGTTACATTTTATGCCGACTGTGTGCCTTTGTTTTTCTTAGACCCTGTCAAAAAAGTTATTGCCCTTGCACACGCAGGATGGAGAGGCACAGTAGCCTACATTGGGCCTAAAACAGTTAATGCCATGAAAGAAGAATACGGCTCAAATCCTAAGGATATACTCGTAGGGATAGGCCCTTCTATATACAAATGCTGCTATGAAGTAGGTGATGACGTTGCGAATAAAATTAAAGATGTTATTGGTGAATGGAAAAAAGTTCTTGTGAAAAAGGCGGAGGGCAAATGGATGCTGGATTTACAGCTTACCAATTATCTTGAACTTATAAATACTGGCATACCAGATGAAAACATTACAGTTAGCCAAATGTGCACCCATTGCAATAGTGAATTTTATTCCTATAGAAGAGACAAAGGCATGACAGGTAGCATGGCAGCTTTTATGGAACTTAGGTAGTTTTTTTATGATATTTGTTCTAATACATAAATTAAAAAATGGTTATTTGTGTTTTTTATATATTGACTATTTCTATGATGAATAATATAATCAAATTGGATAACATGTAGAATAGGCATAGTAAAAGAGGTGATAAAAATGAAAGTAAGCGCTACAGAATTCAAAACAAGAGTCGGCAAGTATTTAGAATTAGTTGATAAGGAAGAAATTATTATAACGAAAAATGGCCGTGAAGTTGCGAAACTTATTCCAGCAAAAAAAGAAGGTACACCAAATGCAGATTTTTTGTATGGAATTTTATCTGACTATCCTGACAAAAATATAACTGCTGAGCAAATACGGGAAGAAAGAATAAGAAATAAATACAATTAAAGGGGAGGGAGAAATTACCCGTTAAATAACAATATGGGTATAATGGGGTAAATAAATGAAAGTGTTAATTGATACTAATGTTATTCTTGACGTTTTATTGAAAAGAACTCCCTTTGATGTAGATGCTTATAACATATTAAAATTAGCAGAAGAAAAAAAGATAAATGCGTATTTAGCTGCTTTTTCAATTACGGATATATATTATTTCATAAATAAAAACCTTTCTCACAATGAAAGCATAAAAGCATTAGAAGCTTTGCTAAGTATAGTAGAAGTAGTGAGTATAACAAAACATGATATAAAGAAAGCAATGAATTTGAAGGAGTTTGGAGATTTAGAAGGTGCTCTGCAAATGCAATGCTTGAGAAAATTAAAAGGTGATTTGATTATTACAAGAGATGAGAAATTTCAAAAAATAACTAACAAAGCAATATCACCAAAAGATTTTTTATCCAATAAAGGCTTAACTTAAAGACTAATACAAATGCTACCATACTTTTTATGCCATAAGACCTATTAAGGTCTTTTTTATTTTATCTAAAAACTTTTGTTCACAACTTATGCAATTTAACTAAATATTCCGCTACAATTCCTGCCATATTTATGGTATATTTTTTGCATAATATACATTGAAGGGAGGCTTGTCACTATGATTGAAAGGATTTTTGAAATTATACAAAAAGAGGATAAAAAGAATCCTTTAACAGATGACCAAATAGCCGCAATTCTCAATATTAAAAGAGAAGATGTGACACAATTTAGACTGAAAAATAATATTCCTGACTCAAGAGAAAGAAGAAAACCTTACCTTTTAGAAGATGCAAAAAAAATAATTTCAAAGGACCCAAATATTTCAGATAGAAATTTGACAAAACAATTAAATAATTTAGGATATAATATTTCTCGTTTTGTAGCTACACAAATAAAAAAGGAAATTTTAAAAGATAAAATTGCAGATAATTTAGTGCAACAAAGTACTATTAAAAACGATAATGTAAATTTTGAAACTCCTAAAACAGCTAAAAGCTTACTCTCATTTAAAGAGATTATTGGAAGCGAAGGAAGCCTTAAAGTGCAGATAAGCCTTGCAAAAGCTGCAGTACTTTATCCTCCCCATGGATTGCATACTTTAATAGTAGGACCATCAGGATCTGGAAAAAGCCAGTTGGCTGAAGCAATGTACAACTATGCAATAGAGTCTGGAAAATTTAATGAAAATGCGCCTTTTGTAGTTTTTAACTGTGCTGATTATGCGGATAATCCACAACTACTCATGGCGCAACTTTTTGGTTATGTAAAAGGCGCTTTCACAGGGGCTGATACTGCAAAAGCGGGATTGGTAGAAAAAGCTGATGGTGGAATTTTGTTTTTGGACGAAGTCCACAGGCTTCCAAGTGAAGGACAAGAGATACTCTTTTATTTGTTGGACAAAGGAAAATTCAGACGATTAGGGGAAACAGAAAGTACTAGAGAGGCACAAATTATGCTTATTGCTGCTACTACTGAAAATCCTGAATCTTCGCTATTACTTACTTTTAGGAGAAGAATTCCTATGGTGATAGAACTTCCTTCTCTTTCAGAAAGACCTCCCCAAGAAAGATATGAAATTATACATCATTTTTTCTCAAAAGAGTCTTTTAGAATTAATAAATCGATTATTGTAAAAAAAGAGGCAGTAAGAGCTCTTATGCTTTATGACTGTCCGGGGAATATAGGGCAGCTAAGGAGCGATATTCAAGTTGCTTGTGCGAGGAGCTTTTTAAATTCATTAGGGAGTAAAAGCTCTTCATTGACAATAGACCTTTCAGATTTACCTAACCACGTAAAAATGGGGATAATCAGAGTAAATAAAAGAGATCCCGAAATAGAAAGATATTCAAATGAAGACATTATGGTGTATCCTGACAAGGAAATTAAGTTATATCCAAAAGAAGATAGATATATGCTGCCTGATGAAATATATCAATTTATAGAAGAAAGGTTTATTGACTTAAAAAGACAAGGACTTACAAAAGAGGAGATAGATAAAATTCTCGGGAAAGAGATAGAGGCGGAGCTGAAGAAATTTGCTGTAAATGTAAAATCTAACATAACAATTTCAAAAAAAGAATTGACAAACATAGTAGGAGAAAAAATTGTAAATGCTGTTGAAAAAGCATACGAGATTGCTAAAAAAAGTTTTAAAAACTTAGAGGATAATCTCTTTTATTCCCTTGCTATACACTTAAGTGCTGCTTATGAAAGAATATTAAGTGGCAAACCAATAATTAATCCTCAACTTGAAAACATAGTGAAAGAATATCCTGTTGAGTATTCTATTGCTAAAATTATGGCAAAACAAATTAACAAAGAATTAGAAATACAGCTGCCTGATGAAGAAGTGGGCTTTATTGCTATGTATCTAAGGACATTCTCAGGGGACAAAGAAATAACTAAAGGCAGAGTGGGCGTAGTTGTGCTTACGCACGGCCATGTTGCAAGTGGCATGGCAGAGGTGGCAAATAAACTCTTAGGGGTAAATCATGCAGTCGGTATAGATATGGCTCTTGATGAAAGCCCAGAATCTGTTCTTGAGAGGACAATTGAAGTAGTGAAAAGAATAGACGAAGGCAAAGGCTGCATTATTTTGGTTGACATGGGCTCGCTTATCACTTTTGGTGAAATTATAACTAAACGGACAGGAATACCTACGAGAGTGGTAGGAAGAGTAGACACGGTTATGGTGTTGGAAGCTGTCAGAAGAGCTATTATACCGGATACTAATTTAGATGAAATAGCAGATGCGTTAGACGTAGATAAAACATATATAGGAAGAGTTGAAGGTATAAAGAGTAAAGATAAGCTTCCAAAAGCAATTGTAACTGTATGTATTACAGGAGAGGGAACAGCGTTAAAAATAAAGAAATATATTGAAGATGTCTTACCACAACTAAAAGATGATTACAAAATAATACCTGTTGGAATGCTCAGGCAGGAAGATATTGAAAAAGAAATTTCAAAAATAAGAGAAGAAAATGAAGTGGTAGCTTTTGTTGGTACAATAAATCCCGGCATAAAAAGTATACCTTTTATATCTGTTGAAGATATTTTACATGGCACAGGGATTGAAAAGCTTAAAAAAATCCTCAATTTAAAGGTTGAAAATCCATTGAAAGAAATCATTGATGAAAACCTTATCTTATGTGATGTGGATATTTCTATGAAAAGTGATGTCATAGATAAATTAGTAGAATTGCTTCAAGATAAAGGTTATGTAGATGATAAGTTTTTGCTAAGTGTATACAAAAGAGAATCAATGGGAGCCACCTGGATGAAAGGCGGTATAGCTATACCACATGGATACACGAAAAACGTTACGAAATCTGCCATAGCAATTGCAAAATTAAAAAAACCTATTTTTTGGGAAGGAGAGCTTAAAGCGGATTTAGTTTTTATGATAGCGTTAAAAGAAGATTCGAAGGATTATATGCTTGATTTATATAAAGTAATGACAGACGAAAAGATTGTAAATGCTTTGAAGGGAGCTAAAAGTCCGGTTCAAATAAAAGAAATAATATTAAAAAATACACTACCGGCCAATTAATTGGCACGATATTTGCACTATATAGAAGGGCAGTAGATGAGGAGGTAATTGTTGATGAGAATATCAGAGTATTTCAATAAAGAATTAATTGTTACAAATTTAGATGTTAAAAGTAAAGAAGAAATATTTAAAGTACTATTTAAAAAACTATATGATAACGGTTTTGTAAAAGAGAGTTTTTTAGATGCAATTATTAAACGTGAAAAAACTTTTCCAACAGGTTTGCAATTAAATACGTATAATGTTGCAATTCCTCATACAGATCCAGAACATGTAATAAAACCTGCAATAGCTATTGCAACATTGTCAAAACCTGTTATATTTAAAAACATGGCAAATCCGTTGGAAGAAGTAAATGTTAGCATTGTATTTATGATGGCACTAAATGAAGCACATAGCCAGGTGGAGATGCTTCAACAAATGGTTCAATTAATACAGAATGACACATTACTTGAGAAAATAATTGAAGCAAATGGAGGTGATAAAATCATTGATATAATAAAAAATGCTTCATTTACATTGAATTAAATTTTAGTAAATGAAGCAAAATAGTAAGCTTTATAAATTTAGGCTTAGAGGTGTAATGTCAACTAGTAATTATTGGAATCTTGAAAATTAAAGAGTTGATTACTACACTTAGCTAAAGAGGCGTCTTCAGCACTAAAGCTGCCAGATTGATAATTTATTTCACACAAGGCAAGCAAATTCTTGGCGAATGCGTTAAGATGTTTTGGGATTTCTTTATCCGACTTTTTAAACTGGAAACTAAAGAAATTATAATATTTTCAATAGCCGTGATCAAAGTCATACTAACAGTATCGTATCAAACCTGATACACGAAGCATTAGTAGCTTTAGGATAAAAAATTACCTCAAAGGGATAATGGAATCAGCACCTGAAGTATTATGAGAAAGTGAAGAAAAAAGCTAAGATTGTTGACTGTAGCTAGGGTGTTCCTGAAACATAACTTTAGAGATAGGAGGGAGATAAAATATGATGACAGGAAAGAATTACAAGAATGTGCGTGTACTTGTTGTGTGCGCAGATGGTGTTGCTACTTCTACAATTGCGCTGGTATCTTTAAGAGAAGCTTTGGAGGAAAAAGGTATTCACGCAGAATTTGTACAAGGAAGAGTAGTAGATGTTGATAATATGGTAAAAAATGGAGATTTTGACTTTGTGATTTCTACTGCTGGAACAGATTTAGATGTAAATATTCCTGTTATTAGTGGAGTTCCGTTCTTAACTGGCATAGGAAAAGACCAAGTTTTTACTCAAATTCAAGATATTATTAACAATAAAGAAAGAGGGGGTAAGTAAAAATGTTTACGATGATTGTGAAAACCTTTGGGGCTGCTGTTCTACTTCCTATTGTAATACTAATTTTTGAATTAATTCTTGGAGTAAAGTTTTCTAAAGCTCTCAGATCAGCACTTTACATAGGTGTAGGTCTTAATGGTTTAGTATCAGTCTTAAATCCGTATTTCATGGGATTAATTGGGAAAGCAGTTTCGGATATGATAACTACGGGAGGAGTGCATTTACCATATGTTGATACTGGTTGGGCTCTTTTAGCAGCAGTGGGTTATTCAACACAAATTGGGGCACTGATTATTCCTATTGGTATAATTGTTAACATTATAATGCTTTTATTACACTGGACAGATACTTTAGACTTGGACGTATGGAATTTCTGGCATTGGGCTTTTATAGGCAGCATGGTTTATTATGCGACTAATAATCTGGTATATGGGTTATTAACTGCGGTAGCAGTTGAAATGTTCCTTCTTATACTTGCCGATATAACTGCTCCTACCATGCAAACATTCTTTAATTTACCAGGGCTTGCTTTTCCGCATGCAAGTGGTCAAGGAGGAACATTAATAGCTGTTCCTTTGAAATGGTTCTTTGATAAAATTGGATTAACCAAGATACAAATTAGTTCACGAACTATAAGAGAAAAATTTGGTATTTTAGGAGATTCTGTTGTTGTGGGCTTTATAATAGCTACAATTATAGGGTTTATTGCATGGAGAAATAAATTAGGTGATATGCAAACTTGGTCTGGGATATTGGCATTAGGCATAGGAACAGGTGCTTTTATCTACTTATATCCCAAAGCAACCGGAGCTCTCTTGGAAGGATTTGTACCTCTTAATGAGAGAGTAAGAGAGGTACTTTCTAAGAGAGGCGTTAATAGAAAATTAAATTTTGGGATGGATTCAGCTCTTACTATTGGACATCCGGATGTTCTTACTACAGGGCTTCTGACTATGTTGACTACTGTACCTCTTATATTTTTGCTACCAGGTAATAAATTTATCATGTTAGCAGATTTAGGAGTAACACCCTTTTTCTTAGCTTCAGCTGTAACAGCAATAATGGGAGGAAATATTATTGCTTCTTATATCACTACAGTTATTGCTGTAATTATAACATTATACTTTGCCAGTGCAGCATCTCCACTTTTTGCCCATATAGTAACTTTGATAGGAACCCAGTTACCTGATACTGGTAAAGCCATTGTTGGCGCTGATATGAGACCTTTACATGGATTGTTTTGGTTACTGGGGCAATCACCTATAGGACTTGTTGTAGCATTTATAGGTATTTTTGCGATGCTATTTTTCTTTAAGAGAAGTCCTGAAGTATGGTATAAAGCATTTGGTTATAAAGGCAACGAAAGCAAAGCAAAAATTTAAACATATTATAATAAAATGCAATTAGTTGTACCAAACAAGAATAGTTGATAGTTTATTCTTGTTTGGTACTATAATTTGTTGATGTGAATCATAATAATGAATATAGGCAGATCTGTTTGTGAGACGAGGGAGGAATATTTAAATGAAAAAATGGAAAGTTGTTAGTACAGCAGTTACATTTGGAAAAATTAATAAAGAACCAGTAAAACGTCTCGAAGAATTTGGTTGTGAAGTTGTACTTAATCCTTTTGGAAGACCTTTTACAAATGAAGAAATAATAAGATATGCTTCTGATGCGGATGCACTGATAGTAGGAAATGATAAAGTTCCAGGGGATGTTATCAAAAAATGCAAGAAACTCAAGATTATTGCAAAACATGGAGTAGGAGTAGATAGCATCGACGTTAAAACTGCGAATCAATTAGGCATTGTTGTTACTAATGCCCCTGGCACTAACAGCGAAGAAGTTGCTGATTTAGCTTTTGGATTACTTCATATGCTTGCTCGTGGGCTTTATCAAGCAAATACTGATACAAAAAATGGCAAGTGGATTAAGCCAGTTGGTATAAGTTTAAGCAAAAAAACTATTGGAATTATCGGAGTTGGTACAATAGGTACTGCAGTGGCAAAACGAGCTACTGGATATGATATGAATATTTTAGGATATGATATCAAGAAAAATCCATTAGCCTTGGAGCTAGGAGTAAAGTATGTGGGGCTAGATGAACTTTTATCAGAAGCAGATTTTATAAGTTTGCATTTACCATTAACCAACGATACATTAAATATTCTTAATGCAGATAAATTTAAATTAATAAAAAAAGGTGCTATTATGATTAATACTGCTAGGAGTCAACTTATTGATAATGAAGCTCTTTACAACTCTTTGATAGATGGAACTTTAAAGGGGTATGCTACTGATGTATATGATTTTGAACCTCCAATGCATTTGCCTCTTTTTGATTTACCTAATGTTATATTAACACCTCATATTGGTGGAACAACTGTTGAATCAAATAAACGAATGGGTAATACTGCTGTTGATAATGTAATTGCAGTTTTAAAAGGCGAAACTCCTCCTAATATTGTTTTGGTTGATTAGAGCTAAGCTAAAGTAAATGAGGGGAGATATTAAATGCCTAGTATAAAAAAAGCAATTCTTTTAAATAAAGCGGATAGTGTTGCAACGGCATTGTCACAGATTCAAAAGGGTGATGTTGTAGATATTATCTATAATAATGAAACAGTTAATAGACTCATTGCATTAGATGATATAGAAATATACCACAAAATCGCAGTAGTACCTATTCAATCCGGAAATAACGTTTATAAATATGGGGAGGTTATAGGTAAAGCTATTAAATCTATAGAAATTGGCCAGTGTGTTCATATAGATAATATAGAGAGCGTGAGGGGTAAGAGATGAAAATTAAGGCATACAAAAGACCAGATGGTAAATATGGAATAAGAAATAAAGTTTTAATTTTACCTTCTGTAGGATGTGCAAATGAAACAGCGAGATTAATATCAGAACAAGTTCAAGGTACGACATATATAACTAATCCAAAGGGATGCGGGCAAATTGGAAGTAGCGTGGAACTTATGCACAGGACTTTAATAGGGTTGACTTTAAATCCTAACGTATATGGAACCATTATAGTTGGATTGGGATGTGAAACTATTCAAGCTTATGATTTATATGAAGAAGTTAAAAAAAGGAGTAATAAACCAGTAGAAGTCATAAGTATACAAAGAGAGGGAGGAACACTAAAAACCATACAGAAGGGAATTAAATTAGCACGAAAAATGGTAGAAGAGATGTCAAAAATAGAGCGTGAAGAAGTTGACATTTCTAATATAACATTAGCAACTAATTGTGGAGGTTCTGATGCTACTTCTGGAATAGCTGCTAATCCAACATTAGGATATTGCAGTGATATTTTAATAAAAGAAGGGGCTACAGTATTTTTGGGTGAGACTACAGAATTCATTGGAGCGGAACATATATTAGCCAGAAGAGCAAAAAATGAAAAAGTTAGGAATAACTTATTAACAATAGTTAAAAATTTAGAAAACGAGTTTATTAGATTAGGAATAGATGTTAGGGGCGCGAATCCTTCACCGGGAAATATTAAAGGAGGATTGAGTACTTTAGAAGAAAAATCATTAGGTTCGATTATGAAAGGTGGAACAAGTATTATTAATGAAGTTGTACGTTATGGAGAAATTCCGAAAGAAAAAGGTCTCATTATAATGGATACACCAGGTTATGATATTGAATCTGTTACGGGGATGGTAGCTGGAGGAGCGCAGATATGTGTATTTACCACAGGGAGAGGTACTCCTATTGGTAATCCTATTATACCTTTAATTAAAATAACGGGAAATAAACAAACGTATGAAAACATGTCGGATAATATTGATTTAGATGTTTCGGATATAATTGAAGGTAAAAAAGACATTAAAGAATGTGGTGAAATGCTTTTACAAGAGATAATAGATGTATGTAATGGTAAATTAACAAAAGCAGAGATATATGGATTTTCAGAAACGTGTATATATAGAAATCAAGAGATTTGGTGTTCGTGGTAAGGTAATAAAACATTCCTTAGATTATAAGAAGCTGAGAGTAAAAAAGGTTCAACACAAGTAAGACATTAAAATGAGGAGGGGAGAAATAAAGATGAAGATTACATCATTAAAGGTATATAAGGTAAAACCAAGATGGATATTTTTAAAGATAGATACAGATGAAGGGATTAGTGGATGGGGTGAATTGATTTCGGGTACTAAAACAGAAACAGTTGTTGCAGGCGCATATGAAATGGGAGAGTATCTTATTGATAAAGACCCGAGACAAATTGAGGATATGTGGCAAGTAATATATAGGTCCTTTTTTAGAGGCGGTCCTATAAATATGACAATTTTATCAGGCATAGAAATGGCATTATGGGACATAAAAGGCAAATATTATAATATGCCAGTATATGAATTTTTGGGCGGAAAAGCAAGAGACAAAATAATGGTTTACTCATGGATTGGTGGAGATAGACCCTCAGATGTAGTGGAAGCAGCTTTGGATAGGAAGAATAAAGGTTTCAAGGCAATAAAAATGAACGCCACAGAGGAACTTCATTATATTGATTCATATAAAAAAATTGAAGCTGTTATTGAAAGAGTGGCATCAATAAGAGATGCTGTTGGTTATGAAATGGAGATAGGGATAGATTTCCACGGACGTGTTCATAAGGCAATGGCTAAAGTTTTAGCTAAAGAATTGGAAAAATACAGGCCGATGTTTATAGAAGAACCTGTATTACCCGAAAACAATGAAGCACTGAAGGAAATAGCAAGTTATACATCCATACCTATTGCGACAGGTGAAAGATTATATACTAGGTGGGGATTCAAAGATGTATTAAAAAGCGGTGTTGTAGATATAATTCAACCCGATGTAGCATTAACAGGGGGTATTCTTGAAGCTAAAAAAATATCTGCTATGGCAGAAGCGTTTGATGTAGCTGTAGCTCCACATGCTCCGTATGGTCCAATTGCACTTGCTGCTACATTACAATTAGATATCTGTACACCTAATGTGTTTATACAAGAACAAAGCTTAGGCATACACTATAATCAAGGTTTTGATTTACTTGATTTTGTAAAGAATAAAGAAATCTTTGCGTATAAGGATGGCTTTGTCGATATTCCAACGGGCCCAGGACTTGGTATTGAAATCGATGAAGAATTAGTCAAAAAAGTTGATATGGAAGGATTACATTGGACTAACCCAAAGTGGAGGAATTACGATGGAACGGTAGCTGAGTGGTAATATTATTAAGCAGTAAATAACGCATATATCGGATAATTAAAAAGCAATTTAAACAGTAAATAACATTGGATTTTCAAGGGGTGATACAATGTCTAAGTATAAAGTTGTGATTACTGCTAGATCGTTTGGTGAGAGCAGTGATGAGCCGTTCAATATATTAAAAGGGAATGACTGTGAAGTGGTTAAGATTCCTGTTGATAGGCCTTTAAGTGCAGAAGAACTTATACCTTTAGTGAAAGATGCTGATGCACTGATAGTAGGTAACGATAAAGTAACTGAAGATGTAATTAATGCAGGCAAGAAGTTGAAGGTTATTTCTCGATACGGGGTTGGATATGATAATGTTGATTTGAATGCTGCAAAGAAAAAAGGAATTGTTGTAACAAATACTCCAAACGCTAATAATAACTCCGTGGCTGATTTGGTAATTGGGCTCATGCTCGTGCTTGCAAGGAATTTACTTGCTGTAGATAGAATTGTGAAATCTGGCGGATGGAAGAGAATAATGGGTACTGAAATCTACGGAAAGACTCTGGGCATAATTGGCTTAGGAAAGATAGGGAAAGGTGTTGCAAAGAGAGCTAAGGGTTTTGATATGAATGTACTTTGCTATGATGTTTATCCAGATCTAAAATTTTCAGAAGAATATGGAGTAACTTATTGCTCATTTGAGGAACTTTTGAAGCAGTCAGATATTGTAACTATCCATGTTCCATTGACACCGGAGACAAAAGGTCTTATTGGCGAAAGAGAACTTGGCATGATGAAACCAACTGCTTTCTTGATAAATACATCAAGAGGTGGTATTGTAGATGAAAGCGCACTATACAATGCTTTAGCGAATAAGAAAATAGCAGGGGCTGCACTTGACGTTATGGAACAAGAGCCACCCATTAATAGCCCACTTCTTCAGCTTGACAATGTTGTAATAACATCCCATATTGGAGGATACACATGTGAGGCCATTACTAATATGGGAATTGTGGCTGCAAAAAATGTTGTACTAGTGTTAAATAAAAAGCAAGGCGCACACATAGTTAATGGCGAATAATTTTTAGGAGGGAATGATTATGAAAAGTTATGAGGTATTAAATAAGATTAAGGAAGTAGGAATTTGTGCAATTGTAAGGGGTACATCCGTTGATTCATTATATAGAATTGCAGATTCACTAATTGCAGGGGGAATAAAAGCTATTGAAGTTGCATCTAATACCCCTGGTGCTGCTAAGATGATAGAAAAACTTGTTGAAAAATATAGTGATCAGGTGTTAGTAGGTGCAGGTACTGTCTTAGATGCTGAAACTGCGAGAATTGCTATACTGTCAGGAGCATCATTTATATTATCACCTTCTTTAAATCTAGAAATGATAAAAATATGCCAAAGGTACAATGTACTACCTGTTCCGGGCATTTCGACACCTACAGAAGCAGTAACAGCGTGGGAAAATGGAGCGCAGATTGTTAAAGTGTTTCCTGCTGGAGTCTTTGGGCCAAACTATATAAAACAGTTAAAAGGACCTTTATCGCAAATAGAAATGATGGCAGTTGGGGCAGTAAATCTTGACAATTTTAAAGATTTTATAAAAGCTGGAGCATGTTCTGTAGGAATAGGCAGTGAGCTTGTAAATAATAAGCTTGTCGAGGAAGGAAAGTTTGATGAAATAACAAAGAGAGCTGCAGCATTCGTAAATGCGTTTAAAGAAGTTAATGGTAAATAACCAAATTTGTTTTTCCTCCCCTGTTTCTGTATAATTAATGTGCAGGATAAACAAGACAGGGGAGGATATTTTGTTGAGAAAAAACGCGTATACAATTGCAATAATTTACCTTTTAATGATGTTAATAGGAATAGTAGAAAATGTCAAAGGACCGCTGATAATAAATATCAAGACTTTTTATGGTGTTGACTATACTATGATGGGCTTATTTTTGTCAGCTGGAAGTTTTGGATTTATTTTATCAACTTTTCTAGGAGGATTTTTAGCCGATAAAATAGGCCGTAAGTCAGTATTAATAAGTGGTCTAATCCTTATAATAGCCGGAATACTTGGAATTTTTGCAGCTCGTAAATTTATTGTATTTCTTATTTTTGCTTTTGTGATGAACATGGGGATGGGACTATTGGAGATTGGCATAAATGCAGTTGCTTCAATAGTTTTTATAGTAAACCAAGCACTTATGATGAATTTGCTTCACTTTTTTTACGGAGTTGGAGCTATTATTTCCCCAAATATGACAGCAAAACTGTTACATATCAATTTTTCGTGGCAACAAGTTTATTTAACTGTTGGAGCAATAGTTTTTATACTAATGTTAGCTGCACTTGAGATTAAGATGCATGGAGAGGAAAAACACATTGCGAGAGATAAAATAGATTACATACAAATCCTAAGTGACAAACGCATGTGGCTTTTTGCAAGTATGCTTGGATTTTACGTTGCCTCTGAACTTGGCATAGGCAATTGGGCTGTCACATTTTTTAGCGCACAATATAAAATGGACAATACAATAAGTTCTCTCTATCTTGGGCTTTTCTTTGCAACATTCACTTTTGGCAGATTAGTTGGGGGGTTTATTGTTGAAAGAATTGGTTATATAAAAAGTTTGTTTATATTTTCTTTGGTTTCTTCAATACTTATTGCATCTGGAATGGCCGGAAGAAATTTTGCATTTTTAATTTCAGTAGCAGGATTTTTTTATTCAATAATTTTCCCAACGACAATTGCTATAGTCATGAAAGAATTTAAACAACATGTAACTATTATAATCGCCATTATTTTGACAATAAGTTCAACAATAAATATGTTGGCAAATTTTTTAATTGGAAGATTAAACGACATTTTTGGAGTTTTTATTGGATTTTCAGCTATATTGATATTTATGATTTTAGTCGTATTTATGTCTTTAATTTTAGCGAAAACAGAAACAACTGATGATTTAGAGAAAGTCTGATTTACAAACTAGCTTAACTTTCCTCTAAAAATTTTTACTTTTCTGTGGTATACTTTTTATAAATACAGTATGGAGGTGTGCGATAGTTTACTAATTCGCCTTAAAGGGGAGATCATCCTTGACAAACAAAGAAAGAGTATTTAATTTGATAAAGGATTTGTCAAAAGATATAAATATTAAGGAAAAGAAGGGATTGACTGCCCAAGAAATTGCCAAAAAATTGAATTTGAGAAGGAATGTAGCAAGCCATTTATTAAATGAACTTTATAAAGAAGGCAAAATAATAAAAATAAACACAAGGCCTGTTTATTTTTTAGACAAAGAAGTTTATGAAAAGAAGGCAAAAGAATTCAAAGAAACGGCTAAAACCTTGGATTCAACTGTAAAGGTTTCAAACGATGACCCTTTTACAAAGCTTATAGGATATAACGGCAGTCTTAAAACACAAGTGAAATTATGTAAATCAGCGGCTTCTTATCCTCCCAATGGACTACCTATTTTGCTAATTGGAAATACAGGAGTAGGTAAAAGCTATATTGCGCAGCTTATTTACGAATATGCTAAATCTATTGGTGCTATAGATGAAAATGCTCCCTATGTAATATTTAATTGTGCTGAATACGCCAATAATCCTGAACTACTTTCCGCAAACCTTTTTGGCTATGTAAAAGGAACATTTACAGGTGCTGATAAAGACAAACCCGGCCTTTTAGAAGAAGCGAATGGAGGATATTTGTTTTTGGATGAGGTTCACAGGCTTCCGCCAGAAGGGCAGGAAAAACTGTTTCTATTTTTGGACAAAGGCATATTTAGAAGGCTTGGTGAGACGGGCAATTGGAGGACAGCAAAAGTAAGGTTTATCTTTGCCACAACTGAAGACCCTGAGCAAACTCTTACAAAGACTTTTTTAAGAAGAATCCCATTAGTTGTAAATATTCCTTCCCTTTATGACAGACCTTTACATGAAAGGTTACAACTTATCTATAACTTTTACAAAAATGAGGCAAAAAATCTGGGAATGGATATTTTAATAAGCAAGCAAGTATTGAATGTTCTTCTTAAGACCAAAATATCCGGCAACATTGGCCAGCTTATGAATGTCATAAAATACAGCTGTGCTCAAGCCTATAACCATGTCATAAGAGAGAAGACAAATATATTGCGAATCCATCTATATGACCTGCCGAGAGAAATGCAGGCTGATTTAGATATAATAAAAAGTAATTTTCACTTTAACGGTATGTTAATTTCTCACAATAGAAAAGATGAAGATCTGGTATGGGACAAAGAAGACAATAAAGATGTATATGAAGTAGTAAACAAAATATTTGAGCTATTTGAGAAATATAGTAGCAGGGAAATAAATGCTGATAGTTTTAAAAAAGATGCTTTGATTTATTTAAATGAGTTTACAGATAAAATAATTTTTAAAAACGACAACACCTATATAGATTCAATAGTTTTCAATGCTATTAAAAATGTAATAGAAAATGTGTTAAATATAATACAAAACATGTACGGAATTAAATATTATGGCAATTCAGTTTTGGTATTGACTCATTTTATTAATTATTTATTAAGCGATGCAACTTATGAAAAGTATTCTGAAAATATAACAATGGTATTAAGAGTCTTAAAAAATGTTTTCCCAAAAGAATTTATAATAGCTAACAAAATGGTAGAACTTATTGAAGTTAACTTGGACGTAAAACTCAACCAAATTGCTGTAATTTATTTTACACTTTATATTAAAAGCTTAACTAAAAGTGACAATACAAATCTCATAAATTCCATAATAATAGCCCATGGTTATTCAACTGCCAGTAGCATAGCTAGTGTCGCCAATAGGCTTTTGGGACAGTTTGTTTTTGAAGCTTTTGATATGCCAATTGAGATGTCGACACAAGAGATTATGCTAAAAGTTCAAGATTATTTAAAAAATATAGATACCTCCAAAGGGATTATTATATTGGTTGATATGGGTTCTTTAGAGGAGATATACAAGTCTTTGACTGACATTGTCGAGGGAGACATAGCAATTATTAATAATATTACTACTCAATTGGCTTTAGACGTTGGGAATAGAATATTGCAAAATCAACCACTAGAGCAAATTGTAACAGAGGCAATACAGAAAAATAGCAGCAGTTATAGATTTATTAAATCTCAAAAAAATAGAGAAAATGCTATTCTAACAACTTGCGTAACAGGAATCGGCACAGCAGTGAAAATAAAAGACCTTTTAAAAGAATGTTTTACAAATGAAGATATTGAGATTATTCCATATGATTACAGCAGGTTAAAAGGGAATGGAATAAAAGATGAGATATTCAAAAATTACAACGTTAAGTTGATTATTGGTACAGCAGACCCTGGAATAAAAGAAATACCCTATTTGTCTTTGGAGGATTTAATCGCTGGCAAAGGAGATGTCTTGTTAAGCAAAATATTAAGAGGTATTGTCGACGATGAAACTATACAGCAAATCAATCAAACGATAGTCCGACTTTTCTCTTTGCAAAATGTATTACATCACTTGACTATCTTGAACCCTGATAAAATAATTGTCCAGGTTGAAAAAGCTATTTCGGATTTAGAAAGATTTATTGGGGTTAGATTTTCCAATGATTTGAAAATAAGTTTGTATATACATGTCAGTGTAATGATTGAAAGACTAGTGATGAAAGAACCAATAACCTCTTACAGTAATTTAGAGGAATTTGAACAGTGTCATAGACAGTTCATAGATTTTGTTAAAGCTTCTTTTAGTGTCATAGAAGAAACTTATAAAGTGGATATACCGACGACGGAAATAGGGTTTATATATGAGCTGATAGTTACAAAAATAAAAGATTTAGCAATATAGAATAAGTTTGTAAAGGTTTTGGAAATAAATGAAATTGTATTTGGTTTCTAGGCATTCCTTCGATAGGAATGCTTTTTTGTATATCAATGCTGTTAAAATTATTACACTCTTTGGCATGCTTTTTGCTAAAGAAATATAGTGAAAACAAATTCAAACTGAAAGGAGGGGAGTTATTGTCAGTTCCTAATATTTTATTAACACGTATAGATAATCGTTTAGTTCATGGGCAAGTAGGAGTTACTTGGGTAAAATCTTTAGGAGCAAATTTGATCGTTGTTGTAGATGATGAAGTAGCTAATGATCCTTTACAGCAGCAGCTGATGAAGATGACAGCAGAAATGGCAGGTGTAGGGATTCGCTTTTTTACCATAGAACACACTATAAATATAATTCATAAAGCTTCTCCATCTCAGAAAATTTTTATAGTGTGCAAAACTCCGCAAGTTGTTAGAAAATTAGTAGATGGGGGAGTACCTATAAAAGAAGTGAATGTTGGTAACATGCATTTTTCACCAGGTAAAAAACAGCTAAGTAAAAAAGTATATGTAGATGACAATGATTTAGAAGATTTGCACTATATTAGTTCGAAAGGGGTGGAAGTGTATATACAAGATACTCCTGACGATAAAAAAGAATATTTATATTTACAATGAGGAGGTTTGATTGAATGCATAGCATTACATTGACGCAAGCTTTGCTTTTAACTTTAATGGCGATAATAGTAGGTGTGGATTTTTGGCTTGAAGCATTTTTCCTTTTTAGACCGATAATTGTTGGAACTTTAACAGGATTGATACTTGGTGACGTACACACAGGCTTAATTGCTGGTGGGTTAACCGAATTGGCATTTGCAGGATTAACACCCGCTGGAGGAACGCAACCACCCAATCCAATTTTAGCAGGATTAATGACAACAGTTATTGCTTTTACAACAGGTGCAGATCCTAAGACAGCAATAGGATTAGCATTACCTTTTAGTTTTCTAATGCAGTATATTATTTTATTCTATTACTCTAGCTTTTCGTTTTTCATGGCAAAAGCTGATAAGTATGCAGAAGAAGCAAACGTAAAAGGACTTGCCAAAATAAATATTTTAACTACTTCTATTGTTGCTCTAAGCTATGGAATAATCGTCTTTTTAAGTGTATATGTTGCACAGGATTTGATGAAAACAGTTGTGCAATCAATGCCAGCTTGGTTGGCTCATGGATTCCAAATAGCAGGCGGAATATTACCAGCGGTAGGATTTGGTATGTTGCTTAGAGTTATGATGAAAGCAGAATACACGCCATATTTTATAATAGGGTTTTTTGTAGCTTCTTTCCTACCTTTTTCAAATTTATTACCTGTTGCGGTAATAGGCGCAGCTTTAGCACTTTACGAGTATTTCCGTACAAAAGATCAGCCTGTTTTAAATAATGTAGTAGCAACGAAGGGAGATGATTATAGTGACGGAATCTAATAAAAAAGTGTTGACAAAAAAAGATATAACAAAACTAGCAATTTTTTCTTCACTTTTACAAGCCAGTTTTAACTATGAAAGAATGCAGGCAGGAGGGTTCACTTTAGCACAATTACCATTTTTAAGAAAGATATATAAAGATGATAAAAAAGGCCTTTCAGAGGCTATGAAGGACAACTTAGAATTTATAAACACTCATCCTAATTTAGTAGGATTTTTAATGGGACTGTTGCTTTCTTTGGAAGAAAATCATGAGGATAGAGGAGTAATTAGAGGATTAAAAGTAGCCTTGTTTGGTCCTTTAGCGGGTATTGGCGATGCTATTTTTTGGTTTACTTTACTTCCGATAATGGTAGGTATTAGTGCTTCTTTTGCTATGCAAGGAAGCTTAATTGGACCAATTTTGTTTTTTGCAGTGTATCTAAGCATCTGGTTATTACGTATTCCTTTAACTCATCTTGGCTATACTTTAGGTGTAAACGCTATAGACCTCATTAAAGAGCAATCAAAAATATTTTCTAAAGCAGCTTCTATACTTGGTGTTACTGTTATTGGAGGATTAATAGCCACATATGTGCATATTGAAGTATTAACTAAGATTCCAATAAATAAAGACCATGTTATCTCATTGCAAACAGAATTTTTTGACAAAATTTTCCCCAATATTTTACCTTTAGGGTATACTTTATTGATGTTTTACCTATTAAAGAAGAAAAAAGTAAGCCCAGTTATATTGATATTAATAACATTCTTTATGGCGATATTCTTCTCATATTTAGGGGTTTTGTGATATGCACGATACTGTGATCATCATTACAGGACATGGGAATTATGCAACTGGGCTAAAAAGTTCAATTCAGCTTATAGCTGGGATTATTGATGGTGTATATGCAATAGATTTTAAGGAAAATGATTCAGATATAAGTTTGAAATATAAGATCAAGGAAGTATTGGACAAATATCCTAATTCACCAGTTTTAATCATATGTGATATTGTTGGAGGAACACCTTTTAAAGTAGCTGCTGAATTTGCTGTTTCGGATGATAAAAAAATAGAATTGGTAGCAGGGTGTAATTTAAGCGCTTTATTAGAAATAGTTTTGCAAAAGGATAAATTGGCAATTACTGAGTTGGCTAATCTTGCTGTGAAAACTACTAAAAATAGTGTATTAAATTTTACACAGTATAATGAGCATTATAAAGATGATGAAGGAACAGAAAAAATGAGGGAGGGTATTTAAGAGAGATTATTATTCTGCACTGGGGTGCTTTAAATGCCTGGTGCAGAATAGTTTTTAAAACAGTTAAATAGGTTCAATATTTAAAATATATTTAGTGGTTTTATACTGAGTTTGAATAGGTGGTGAACAAAATGCCATTAGTCAATACAAAAAAGATTCTGGAAGATGCTAAGAAAAACAAATATGCAGTAGGCGCTTTTAACGTACACAACCTTGAAACTTTAAAAGCGGTTGTAAAAGCTGCAGCTGAGATGGAATCACCTTTAATTTTACAGACAACACCGGGTACAATAAAACATGCGGGAGAAGACTATATAGCTGCAATGGCAAAAGTCGCATCAGAAAAATACGACATACCAATAGCACTACATTTAGACCACGGAAATTCCTTTGACCTCGTTGTAAAATGCATAAGGGCAGGTTACACTTCAGTAATGATTGATGGTTCAATGCTTCCCTACGAACAAAATGTCGAACTGACAAAAAAAGTTGTAGAAGTAGCTCATGCAGCAGGTGTGACTGTAGAAGCAGAACTTGGGAGTATAGTAGGTGTTGAAGACGATATGTACGTAAAAGAAGATAAAAGTGCATTTACAGATCCCAAAATGGCAGCAGATTTTGTAGAGAAAACAGGCATTGATTCATTAGCTATAGCAATTGGCACAGCTCACGGAATGTATAAAGGGGAAGTAAAGCTTGACTTTGAAAGGCTAAAAGAAATAGCAAATTTAGTAGACATTCCATTGGTGCTTCATGGTGCATCAGGGGTACCTGATGAGTTAGTAAAAAAAGCAATAGAATTGGGTATATGCAAATTAAACATTGCTACAGAATTAAAAATTCCTTTTGCAAATGCAATAAAAGAAGTATTTAAAAATAACACAGATGAGAGCGATCCAAGAAAGTTCCTTGCACCTGGAGAAAAGGCGATAGAAGAGGTTGTAAAAGAAAAAATAAAACTTTTTGGCTGTGGTGAAAGAGTATGATATAGCATATCTAAAAAATAATGTCAAAGTACAAAAACTTTAAAATAAAAACAGGGGGTATGGACATGTTATTAGGTTACAGTGAAGAACAATTAAAAGAAAAGAAAGGCTATGCTACAGCGAAGGAAATAAATCAGCAGCCGCGATTATGGAGAGAACTTTTTAATATTCTTTTAAATCAAAAAAGAGAAATCACTGAATTTTTAAATCCAATATTCCAACTAAAAGATTTAAAAATTATACTAACTGGTGCAGGAACATCTGCTTTTGTAGGCTATAGCAGTGAAGGCTATTTGAGGAGAATGCTTGGACTAGACGTAGAAGCGATTGACACAACAGATATTGTCGCATCACCTCAAAACTTCTTCTTTAAAGACAGACCTACTCTTTTAATTTCTCACGCAAGGTCTGGTGACAGTCCAGAAAGTTTAGCTACAATAGAGTTAGCAGAAAAAATTATAAAAGATGTTTACTTCTTAAACATTACATGCAATAAAGATGGCAAAATGGCAAAAAGCACAGTTGGCAAGAAAAATTCTTTAAACATATTTATGCCGGAAGAATCAAATGATGAAGGCTTTGCAATGACAAGCAGTTTTACATGTATGCTTTTAACAGATATGATGCTACCACACATAGAAGAAATCGAGAGCAAAAAAGACCTATTTGAAAAATTAGCAAAAGAAGCAGAAAGAATAATAGAAGAAGATGCAAGGTTAGTAGAAGAGATATCAAAAAATGACTATGACAGATTGATATATTTAGGCAGCGGCAACTTAAAAGGATGTGCTGCAGAAGCTGCATTAAAATCTTTAGAATTATCACGAGGAGAAGTCAATACTAATTTTAACACCCCTTTAGGATTTAGACATGGCCCTAAATCTGTGATAAATGATAAAACACTTTTAGGATTTTTTGTATCAAACAATCCTTATACACAAAAATACGATTTAGACCTCATAAAAGAGATAGCAAACGAAGCAGGACAAAGAAAATTAATGGCTTTTCTGCCGGAAGATTTACAAATAGATGGAATAGATTATATATTCAAATTGAGACAAGATTTTACCAATGTAGAAGAAGCTTTTTTAACGCCTTTGTACATTATTTATGCACAAATGCTAGCTTTTTATAAATCTTTGAATTTAGGAATAACACCTGACAATCCAAATCCTGAAGGAAGAGTAAATAGGGTTGTTAAAGGTGTAATAATTTATGAGTATGTTTAACATAAAGCCATGGAGAAGTTGCTCCATGGCTTTATAAGTGAAAGGAATAATCAATAGAAGTAGAATGATTGACTCGATGACAGTAATTTGATATAATTTAAACGTAATTTAAACTTTTTTTGTTTTGAACATTTTATCAGTAAAACTGGTTATAAAGGCCTTAATAGGCCTTTTCTCCATAGGAAGGTGATTTTTTATAATAAAAATAAAACTGACACCTACTCAAGTACTTGCTTTAGGATTTGCGACTATTATATTAATTGGAACTTTATTACTAATGCTACCTGTGGCAACTAAAAGTGGAGAGAGAACAGATTTTTTAACTGCGCTTTTTACGGCTACATCAGCTACATGTGTTACTGGCCTTGTAGTTGTTGACACAAAAACATATTGGTCTACTTTTGGGCAAATAGTGATAATGTTGCTGATACAAGTTGGTGGTCTAGGTATTATGACCATGTCAACGCTTTTCGCGTTGATCCTTGGTAGGAAGATAACCTTTAAAGAGAGATTGGTGATGCAAGAAGCTTTCAATACAAATAGCCTCGGAGGCATTGTGAAATTTGCCAAGTATATACTAATGGTTTCTTTTTTATTTGAAAGCATTGGCGCAATTATATTGACTTTGAGATTTTTACCGCAGATGGGATTAAAAAAAGCAGTGTATTACGGCTTGTTCCATTCTATTTCTGCATTTAATAATGCTGGCTTTGATCTTATGGGTAATTTTAGGAGTTTAACGGGTTATGTTTCTGACTGGGTGGTAAACCTGGTCATAATGGGTTTGATAATATTTGGCGGGTTAGGATTTTACGTTTTGCTTGATATATACGAACATAGACATTTTAACAAATTTACACTGCATTCAAAAATTGTTATAACTATTACATTGTTTTTAATTACTATCGGCACACTGCTTATATTTTTATTTGAATACAATAATCCAAAAACATTAAAACCGCTGGATTTTCCTACCAAGATACTTGCAGCATTATTTCAAGCTGTGACACCCAGAACAGCTGGTTTTAATACATTATCGCTTTCTGACATGACTATAGCATCTAAATTTTTGACAATAATACTTATGTTTATTGGAGCTTCTCCAGCTGGAACAGGTGGAGGTATCAAGACAACTACTTTCGCGGTTATACTATATACTGTGTTATCAGTTATAAAAGGTGAAGAAGAGACAGTACTTTATAAACGCACTATTAGCAGAAACATAGTCTATAAAGCTGTAGCTATATCTTTTATAAGTGTTTTTATTATTTTCTCCGTGACTATGGTTTTATCTATTACTGAAACATCCAACTTTTTGACTATATTGTACGAGACGATCTCAGCTTTTGGAACTGTAGGACTATCACTCGGGCTTACACCTGAATTGACTACAGTGGGCAGAATTATTATAATATTTACAATGTATACTGGCAGAGTTGGTCCTTTAACATTGGCGTTAGCATTGGCACAAAGGCAGAAGAAACCTAAACCTATTATGAAGTATGTGGAAGAAAAAATTATGGTAGGTTAAAATAGAGGTGGAACGATGAAAGAATTTGTTGTTATTGGGTTAGGAAGCTTTGGCATAAGTTTGGCTAAGACTTTATATGAAATGGGCAATGACGTACTGGTTATAGATAAAGATGAAGAGTTGGTACAATCTATGAATGGCTTGGTAACACATGCAGTGCGTGCTGATGCTACTGATGAAAATGTACTTAAGTCTCTAGGTGTGAAAAATTTTGATGTGGCCATAGTCGCTATAGGAAAGAATATGGAATCAAGTATTATGATAACAATGTTGGTCAAAGAGATGGGGGTAAAATATGTAATAGCAAAAGCTCACAATGAATTACATGCAAGAGTTCTTTACAAAGTGGGAGCAGATAGAGTGGTGATGCCTGAAAAAGATATGGGTATAAGGGTTGCCAGGAATATTTTTTCAAGCAATTTATTGGATCTTATTGAGTTTTCTAAAGATTACAGCATAGCAGAAATTCTCCCAATTGAAGAGTGGTTTCATAAGACATTAAGGGAAATAAACGTGAGAGAAAAATATGGATTAAATGTCGTAGCGGTAAAAAAGTTTAATGATGAGATTATACTATCACCAGGACCGGACTATGTGGTTGATGAAGGTGATGTATTGGCTGTTTGCGGGAAAAATACAGATATTAAAAGATTTGAGATAAAAACATAGGATATAGGAAGAATTGTAGAAAAATAAAGCCATTGGAGTATATGTCACTCCGTGGCTTTATTTTTTTTATTTTTTTACTCAAAAAGGAGGATTTTTTTAATATACGTCGAATATATATAATATAAGTTTGTTGAATCAATAAACTATTGGGGTGGTTATATAAATGAAAAGAAAATTAAAAAACAGTGTCGGAATATGGGCATTTGGCCCTGCTGCTACAAGATTCGATCCTGCAGGATACCACACGGAGCTTTCAAATGAGACAATGGAAGCATATATTGCATAGCACTTGGAGCAAAGTTTTAAATAATTATATTTTCAAAAAGGAGGAAAATGACATGGAATACTTCAAAAATGTACCACAAATAAAATACGAAGGACCAAAGTCAAACAACCCATATGCATTTAAATTTTACAATCCTGATGAAATAATAGATGGAAAACCTTTAAAGGAGCACTTACGTTTTTCAGTAGCGTACTGGCACACATTTACAGCCAATGGGACAGATCCATTTGGAGCACCTACAATGCAAAGACCATGGAATCATCTAAGTGATCCTATGGATATTGCTAAGGCAAGGGTAGAGGCAGCTTTTGAATTTTTTGAAAAACTTGACGTACCGTTTTTCTGCTTTCATGACAGAGATATAGCTCCAGAAGGGGAGAATTTAAGAGAGACGAACAAAAATTTAGATACAATAGTTGCAATGATTAAAGATTATTTAAAGACGAGCAAAACAAAAGTATTATGGGGCACAGCGAACCTTTTTTCAAATCCGAGATTTGTACATGGAGCAGCTACTTCCTGTAATGCAGATGTATTTGCATATGCAGCAGCGCAAGTAAAAAAAGCACTTGAGATAACAAAAGAACTTGGAGGACAGAACTATGTATTTTGGGGTGGAAGAGAAGGATATGAAACATTACTTAACACAGATATGGAATTGGAACTTGATAACTTAGCAAGATTTTTGCACATGGCAGTAGAATATGCACAAGAGATAGGATTTGAAGGGCAGTTTTTAATTGAGCCAAAACCTAAAGAACCGACAAAACACCAATATGATTTTGATGCAGCAAGTGTACATGCATTTTTAAAGAAGTACGACCTTGATAAATACTTCAAATTAAACATAGAAGCGAACCATGCGACACTTGCAGGACATGACTTTCAACATGAATTAAGATATGCAAGGATTAACAATATGTTAGGCTCTATAGATGCAAATATGGGAGATATGCTTTTAGGATGGGATACAGACCAATATCCAACAGACATACGAATGACAACCCTTGCAATGTATGAAGTCATTAAGATGGGTGGTTTTGACAAAGGTGGGCTTAATTTTGATGCGAAAGTAAGACGTGCTTCATTTGAACCAGAAGACCTATTTTTAGGGCATATTGCAGGAATGGATGCCTTTGCAAAAGGATTTAAGGTAGCGTATAAGCTTGCTAAAGATGGAGTATTTGATAGATTTATAGAAGAAAGATACAAAAGTTATCGAGAAGGCATAGGAGCAGAGATAGTAAGTGGGAAAGCGAATTTTAAAACTCTTGAAGAATACGCATTAAACAATCCAAAAATTGAGAACAAATCAGGCAAGCAGGAACTACTGGAGTCAATATTAAATCAGTATTTATTTAGTGAATGACGGAGGGCTAAAATATGTATTTTCTTGGGATAGATTTGGGTACATCAGCTGTAAAGATAATTTTAATAGAGGAAAATGGAAATGTAATAGGAAGCACATCAAAAGAATATCCAGTATATTATCCTCAGCCAGGCTGGTCAGAGCAAAACCCTGAAGACTGGTGGAATGCCACAAAAGATGGTATACGTGAGTTAATAATTAAAACTGGTGTAAAAAATGATGATATAAAAGGCATAGGATTAAGTGGACAAATGCATGGCCTTGTACTTTTAGATGAGAACAACAATGTACTAATGCCTGCTATACTTTGGAATGACCAAAGAACGCAAGAGGAATGTGATTATATTACCCAAACATTAGGCAAAGAAAGATTGACAAAATACACAGGGAACAAAGCATTAACCGGATTTACAGCCCCAAAGATATTATGGGTAAGAAAACATCGCCCTGATGTATATAAAAAGATTCATCATATACTTTTGCCTAAAGATTACATCAGATTTAAATTGACAAATGAATATGCAACAGATGTATCAGACGCATCAGGTACATTGTTATTTGATGTAGAAAATAGAAAATGGTCAAAAGAGATGCTAGATGCATTAGACATACCTTATAATTGGATGCCAAAATGTTATGAATCTACGGAGGTAACTGGATATGTCACAAAAGACGTAGCTGATTTAACAGGATTAAAAGAAGGAACAATAGTTGTAGGCGGAGGAGGAGACCAAGCCAGTGGAGCAGTAGGGACAGGAACAGTAAAGAGTGGCATAGTATCAGTTGCACTTGGCACTTCAGGGGTTGTATTTGCGAGTCAAGATAAATATGTAGTAGATGGAGAAAATAGGTTACACTCTTTCTGTCACGCCAATGGCAAATGGCATGTAATGGGAGTAATGCTTTCAGCAGCTGCTTGTTTAAAGTGGTGGGTGGATGAGATAAATAATTTTGGAAAAGCATCTGTGACATATGATGAACTCTTAGAAGAAGCAGAAAAGGTGAGAGCAGGGAGCGGGGGATTAATATTCTTGCCTTACCTTATGGGCGAAAGAACACCGCATAGTGACCCTTACGCGAGAGGATGCTTTATAGGGCTTAATATGACACACAATAGAGGGCATATGACAAGAGCAATACTTGAAGGTGTAGCATTTGGGCTTAGAGACTCACTTGAGATAATAAAAGAACTCAATATACCGGTAAATGAAGTCAGAGTAAGCGGTGGCGGTGCAAAAAGCGTATTGTGGAGACAAATACTTGCAGACATTTTTGGTGTCAGAGTAGACATGGTAAATACGACTGAAGGACCAGCTTTTGGCGCAGCAATAATGTCAGCCGTAGGATATGAAATATTTAAAGATGTTGAGGAGGCATGTAGTACACTCATCAAAGTGACTGACAGTGTTTACCCGATAGAGGAAAATAAAGAGAAATATGATGAAACATATGCTATATACAAGGACTTGTATTACTTACTAAAAGACGTTTTTAAAAGAATTATTAAAATTGGTTAAGGGGGTGGTGTGAAGCGTTTATTAAATTTACAGATACAGATTAATAATAATAATAATAATCTAAACAAAATTTTGGGGAGGAGAATAGAATATGTTTAAAAAAGTCTCTAAGAAACTTGCTTTATTAATTGTAGCAATGTTTACATTGGGGATTATTCTTTCTGGGTGTGCTACTACACAAAATAATCAATCGAATGGTTCTTCTACAACTCCATCTTCTAATGAATCAACAAAGGCACCAGAAAAAATAAAAATAGGATTTAGCATGGACAATTTGGCGTTAGAGAGATGGCAAAAAGATAGAGATTTATTTGTTAAAAGAGCACAGGAATTAGGAGCAGAAGTGTTAGTTCAATCGGCTAATAGTGATCCGCAATTACAGTATTCACAATGCCAAAACTTGCTTGCTCAAGGAATACAGGTTTTAGTTATATTACCTACAGATGGAAGTGCAATAGCACCTATAGTGGAAGAAGCTCATAAAGCAGGTGTAAAGGTTTTAGCCTATGATAGATTAATAATGAATTCTGACCTTGATTACTATGTTTCTTTTGACAATGTAAAAGTAGGAGAATTGCAAGCAGAAGCAATTACCAAATTAGTACCAAAGGGAAGGTATTTCTTACTTGAAGGTTCTCCAACCGATAATAACGCGAAACTATTCTATGAGGGACAAATGAAAGTATTAAAACCGCTGGTTGACAAGGGAGATATTAAGATTGTAGGAGAACAATGGGCTAAAAATTGGGATACTAATGAGGCTTATAAAATTATGCAGAATGCTTTAGTTGCTAATAATAATAAGATTGATGCAGTAGTTGATGCGAACGATAGTACCGCATTAGGGGCAATTAGGGCATTAGAAGAGCAAGGATTAGCTGGTAAAATTCCAATTTCCGGTCAGGATGCCGATTTAGCTAATTGCCAACTGATTGTAGAAGGCAAACAGACAATGACTGTATACAAACCGATTGTATTGGAAGCTACAAAAGCAGCTGAAATGGCAGTTTCTATTGCAAAAGGGGAAAAAGTAGAAACTAATGGTACAGTGAATAATGGGAAAATAGATGTACCTTCCATGTTATTGACTCCTATTGCAGTAGATAAGAATAATATGGTAGATACAGTGATAAAAGATGGATTCCAGAAGTTAGAGGAAGTTTACAAAAATGTTCCCAAAGACCAATGGCCTAAGCAATAAATAAATTAAGTAGGGGAAAAATCTCTTCCCCTACTTATTCCAAGATTTAAAGGAAACTGCAATTGGAGGGTTTTTATGAGTGAATATATATTGGAAATGTACAATATTACAAAGGAATTTCCAGGAATTAGAGCATTGGATAATGTTTCTTTCAAGGTAAAAAGAGGTGAAATCCATGCTCTTTGCGGAGAAAATGGTGCTGGTAAATCTACGTTGATGAAAATATTAAGTGGTGTGTATCCTTATGGTACTTATTCTGGAGAGATATTTTTTAATGGAGAGAAATTAATTCTACATTCAATTAAAGATGCAGAAAAGAAAGGAATTGCTATTATACATCAGGAATTGGCGTTAATAAAAGAACTTTCAGTAAAGGAGAATATTTTTATAGGTAATGAGCCGAATAAAAATGGAATAGTAGATTTTGATCAAATGTACCTTAATGCTAAAAAAATCTTACAACAATTTAATTTAGATATTGATCCTAACACGTTAGTGAAAAATTTAGGAGTTGGGCAACAACAATTAGTGGAAATTGCAAAAGCATTATCTAAGAATGCAAGTTTATTGATCTTGGATGAACCTACATCTTCTCTAACAGAAGCAGATGTTGAAATTCTACTAAAAATATTAAAGAAATTAAAAGAAAATGGAGTTACATGTATCTATATTTCCCATAAATTAGATGAAGTAATGGAAATTGCGGATACTGTAACTGTGATTAGAGATGGTAAAACTATAGGGACTGATTCTGTAAAAAATTTAACAAAAGAAAAGATTATAAGTATGATGGTTGGGCGAGAGTTATCTCAACTTTATCCAAGAGAAGAACATTTCATAGGTGAAGTAATTTTTGAAGTAAAAGATTTTAATGTGTATGATACAAAACTTCCAAACAGAAAAATAGTAAAAAATGTAAGTTTTAAACTTAGGAAAGGAGAAATTTTAGGAATTGCAGGTTTAATTGGTGCAGGACGTACAGAGCTTGTTTCGAGTATTTTTGGTTCTTATCCTGGAAAATGGACAGGAGATGTATATTTGGAAGGGAAGAATGTTATTATCAAAAATCCAAGTGATGCATTAAAATATGGTATTGCAATGGTACCGGAAGACAGGAAAAAAGAGGGTCTTATTAGTTTAATGTCAGTAAAAGAAAATATGACTATATCAAATTTAGAAAATTATAAAAAAAATCTGATAGGTACAATAAATGAGAACAGGGAACTATTAGATGTAAAAGACTATATAAAGAAGATAAATATAAAAACATCGCATTTTAGTACACAAGTAAAAAACTTAAGCGGTGGAAATCAACAAAAAGTGGTATTGGCAAAAAACCTATTAAGTAAACCTAAAATATTAATTTTAGATGAGCCTACAAGAGGTATTGATGTTGGAGCAAAATATGAGATTTATAAATTAATGTTTTCGCTTGCTAAAGAAGGTATTTCAATAATAATGATTTCTTCAGAATTGCCGGAAATACTAGGTATAAGCGACAGAATAATTGTAATGCATGATGGTGAAAAGAAGGGAGAATTTGAAAACAAAAATGTAACTCAAGAAATGATAATGCAATGTGCAATAGGAGGTAGAAGTAATAATGATTAAAAGCGACAAAACAGAAAAAGATATCATAAAGAGATTTAGTGGTTTAAATTTAAATATAAAATTGTATACAATGGTATTAGCTTTAGTAGCGATATGGATTATATTTTCTGTTGCTACCGATGGGAATTTTATTACACCCAGAAACATATCTAATCTTTTGAGACAAACAACTGTTACTGGTATATTAGCGATTGGAATGGTTTTTGTAATTATTGCAGGACAAATCGATTTGTCGGTTGGTTCTTTGTTGGGATTGACAGGTGGAATAGCTGCTATACTGAATGTATGGTATAACTTAAATGGGTTAGTTTCTATTTTTGTAGCTTTGATAATAGGAATATTATTAGGCTTATGGAATGGGTGGTGGGTAGCATATAGAAATGTTCCGGCTTTTATTGTTACCCTTGCAGGCTTGCTTGTTTTCAGGGGAATTTTAATTGGTATAAGTAAAGGGTATACTATTGCTCCTTTAAGTACAGATTTTCAATTTATTGGCCAAGCTTATTTAACACCTAGCAGCGGATATATATTAGGAGTTGTAGCAGTTTTTTTGGTAATTTATTTGGTATTAAATAGTAGAAAAACAAAAGCTAAGTATAATTTGGAATTACCTCCTTTGTGGATTGATATGCTAAAGATAGCGATTTTAATATTTTTTATAGGTTTATTCATCTTCATTTTAAACTTATATAGAGGGGTGCCACTATCTGTACTAATTCTACTGATATTAATGTTAGTTTTTTCATATATTTCATCAAAAACGGTATTTGGAAGAAGAGTATATGCTATTGGTGGCAATGTAGAGGCTGCCAAATTATCGGGAATTGACGTTAAGAAAATTACATTGATTTTATTTGCTTTGAATGGTTTACTTGCTGCATTTGCTGGGGTGCTATTGACATCAACCTTAAATGCTGCATCTGTGTCAGCAGGGCAAAATGCAGAGTTAGATGCTATCGCTGCAAGTGTTATTGGAGGCGCTAGTTTAAGTGGAGGTGTAGGAACTGTATTTGGAGCAGTGATAGGTGCACTGGTTATGGCTAGTATAGACAATGGAATGAGCATGCTTAACTCACCGCCATTTTGGCAATTTGTAGTAAAAGGGCTGATTCTACTTATAGCTGTGTGGGTAGATGTAATCTCTAAAAATAAATAACAAATAACAGTTTAAATAAATTTTGAACCTATACAAAATTTAGAGGAGAGATTATATGATTTTTAAAATAAAAAATTATAAAAAATTATTTTAATTTTTTCTCGAGAGTTTAATATGGTATAATTTACACTAGAAAATAATAATGGCAATAGAAGGGTGAACAAATGATAACAGCGGATCAATTATTAGTTAAGCAAATAAATAAATCAATAGTGCTAAATACTATTCGCAAAAAAGGCAATATTTCTAGGGCAGAAATTGCAGGTATAACAGGTTTAAACAAGTCAACTGTATCTTTCCTTGTTGATGAACTTATAAACGAAGGGTTTGTGAAAGAAGAGGGGCCAGGAGAATCAAAAGGTGGCAGGAAGCCAATCATATTAAGCATAAATAACAAAGCTGGGTGCATAATAGGCATTGATTTAGATGTAAATTATATACTAATTGTCTTGACTGATTTGATGGCAAATGTTATTTGGGAAAAGAAAATAGATATAAAAATTGGCGAGAACCAGCAAACGATTATTGAACGTTTGATAGAATTGATTGATGAAGCAATCTCAAATGCTCCTGAAACAATAAGAGGAATTTTAGGAATTGGGATTGGTGTTCCTGGCATTGTGGATTACAAGAAAGGCAGTATATTATTAGCGCCAAATTTAAAATGGGAAAATGTACCTCTTAAACAAATTATAGAAGATAAATTCAAAATTAAGGTACACATAGATAATGAAGCAAATGTAGGAGCTATAGGAGAAAAGTGGTTTGGAGCAGGGATTAAATATAACAATCTTGTTTATGTGAGTGCTGGAATTGGTATTGGTACAGGAATAATAATTAATGGAGAGTTATACAGAGGCACAGTAGGTCTTGCTGGAGAAATGGGACATATGACAATTGATATTCATGACCATCAGTGTAGGTGTGGCAATACAGGATGTTGGGAAAATTATGCTTCAGAAAAAGCATTGCTTGAATACATAAATACACAATTGCTGATGGGAAAGTCTGATGAGTATATAAACAAAAATAACTTTTATACACTGAGTGCTATTGATATTATCGATTATGCGCGAAAAGGGAGCAAAATAGCGGTAGAAGTTTTAAAAGAAATTGGAAGGAAATTGGGAGTAGGTGTAGTCAATATTATAAATACTTTTAATCCCGAACTTATAATTATTGGAAATACTTTGTCTTTAGCTGATGACTTAATTTTAAATGAAGTTTTAAAAGAAGTAGAGGAAAAAAGTCTTGTTTATAGATATTATAAAGTAAAAATAAAAACTTCCAAACTTCAATTCCATGCGGGGGCAATTGGAGCAGTATCTCTTGTTATTTCTGAATTGTTTGCGTATCCAGGACTTTAATTATAATGAGGTGTTGACATGGAAAAATTAAAAACAATTATTATAGGGCCAGGGAATATTTTTAATAAAGCCTATTTGCCTTTCATATTTAATTTAGATGAACTAAATATATTAGGTATTGTTGGAAGAAACAAAGAAAAGCTTATAAAATATAAAGAAAAATATGGTTGTGATGTTTATACACATCTAGAGGAAGCGATTAAATTAAAGCCAGATTGCGCTTTTGTGCATGCATCCACAGAAAGCCATTATGAAATAGTAAAAGAACTACTAAAGAGCGGTATTCACGTATATGTTGATAAGCCTATAACTGAAGAGATAGATAAGACAAAAGAACTTATAGATTTGGCTATGGACAAATCTCTTATTTTGAAGGTAGGTTTTAACAGAAGATATGCGCCTATGTATCAAAAAGCCTTAGCTTTGTTTGAAGGCTTAAAACCTGAATTGTGCATTATGGTGAAAAATAGGAATAATGACATCAAAAATAGTGTTAAGTTTACACTTTATGACGATTTCATTCATATAATAGACACTTTATGCTATATAGTTAAAGATGTTGATGACATAGATGTAAATATTTCAAAAGAAAGAGATTCATTAAAATCCATAGAAGTAGTATTAAAATCTAATAGTTCTACAGCGATAGGAGTCATGCATAGAAATGGTGGAAAAGATTATGAAAGGTTAGAGATACACGGGCATGGCAAAAGTGCAGTTGTGGAAGACATGGAAAGTATAAGAATAATGGAAAATGGCAAAATATATGTGCATAATATTGAAAGCTGGGATACTATATCTTATAGAAGAGGTTTTGAGACTGCTGTAAAAAGCTTTTTAAAGGACGTATTAGAAGGGAATTATGCAAATGACGAATTAAAATGTACTTTAAAATCTCACGAGATTATAGAGGAAATATTAAAAAAGGCAGTATAAAATCAGGGCACAAAAAGCCCTGATTTTATAATAATTAAATCACGTGAAAAGTTATAAAAAATTTTTATTTTTATTATTGACAAAATGTCATTTTTATTTTATTATATAGTTAAGCGTTTTACTAAAACGTTAAACCAAAAATTAATATTAGGTGATGAATTTATGGCTGTAACAATAAAAGATATTGCAAAACTAGCGAATGTATCAATTACAACAGTATCGAGAGTTATAAACAATAAAAGTGAAGGGGTTAGTGAAGAAACTAGAAATAGGATTCTTCAATTAGTGAAAGAATTGGGTTATCAACCTAATGCAATAGCACGAGGCTTAGTTACTAAAAAAACTAAAACTATCGGCCTTATAATTCCTGATATTTCCAACCCATTCTTTCCTGATATTGCCCGTGGTGTAGAGGATAGTGCTCACATTTACGGTTACAACGTCTTCTTGTGCAATACAGATGACAATTTGGAGAAAGAAAGCGAGTATATAAATGCACTAAAAGAAAAATATGTCGATGGTATAATATTTACCAGCAGTTCTATTCCTAAACATGAACA
>LDZP01000167.1_pt1 | contig 97876 bp, 112 predicted proteins | sample 615351 | NCBI WGS metagenome assembly LDZP01 (sample SAMN03408296, study PRJNA278302) | terrestrial metagenome | isolation source: oil reservoir sample I1 | place: USA: Alaska, North Slope, Ivishak formation | collected 2013
TTGCAGAGATATTTAAAGAGACTTTAGGCATTGATGTACCAATTCCTTTTAAAAGATTATCTTATCAAGAATCTATGGAAAGATTTGGGACAGATAAACCAGACTTGAGGTTTGGAATGGAACTTAAGGATTTATCTGATATAGTGGCACAATCAGAATTTAATGTGTTTAAGAATGCTTTAAAAAACAACGGGTCTGTCAGAGGTATAAATGTAAAAGGTGCTGCTTCTATGCCAAGAAGACAGTTGGACGAACTGGTAGAGTTTGCAAAAACTTATGGCGCTAAAGGACTTTTGTGGATACAAGTTTTTGAAAAGGAAGTGAAATCCCCTGCTACTAAATTTTTAAGTGAAGAAGAAATGAAGAAAATACTCGAAAGACTTGAGGCAGAAGCCGGAGATTTGCTACTAATTGTGGCAGACAAAGATGAAATAGTTTTTGATACTTTAGGTCATTTGAGATTAGAGCTTGGAAAGAGACTTAATTTAATTGATGAGAATAAATATGAGTTTGTATGGATAGTGGATTTTCCGTTGTTAGAGTACGACAGCGAGGAAAAAAGATATGTGGCAAAACATCATCCCTTTACGGCCCCCAAAGATGAGGATATAGACCTTTTAGAAAAAGAGCCGTTAAAGGTAAGAGCAAAAGCTTATGATATAGTTTTAAATGGAGTGGAAATTGGGGGAGGTAGTATAAGAATACACGATACTGAGCTTCAAAAAAGAATGTTTAAAGTTTTGGGATTTAGCGAAGAAAAAGCGTGGGAAAGATTTGGATTTTTGATGGAGGCTTTCAAATACGGTGCTCCTCCCCATGGAGGTATAGCTTATGGGTTGGATAGGCTTGCAATGATTATAACGGGAAGCGACACCATAAGGGATGTAATTGCATTTCCAAAGACTCAAAATGCAGTGTGCTTGATGACAGATGCTCCTTCTGAGGTTTCAGAAGAGCAGTTAAAGGAATTGCACATAAAGGTAGACCTATAAACGTTTACCAGTTGAAAAATAGAGGCTTTTGTGCTATTATTTATATAGAAAGATGAATAAAGCTGAAAAGCCCTGTGGTGTACGTGAGGTCCGGTGAAAGTTTGAGCCAACACCAATAATAAGGGAGCCTGGGCTTTGGCAGTGGAATATAGGCCGTCTTCGAACGGAAATATGAAGCTGCCAAGAGGGCACCCACTTTGTGAGTCCGGGTTCAAAAACTACCGGGAGGCACGGCACTATGGGGTTTTTTTTATGGAGGGAAGAGTGTGGACATTTTTTCACGAACAGAGCTTTTAATAGGGAAAGAAGGGCTTTTAAAACTTAAAAACAGTACTGTTGCTGTTTTTGGAATAGGAGGAGTAGGCTCTTTTGCTGTTGAAGCTTTAGTAAGAGCAGGAATTGGAAAATTGGTTTTAATAGATGGAGACGATGTATGTGTTACAAATGTAAACAGGCAAATACACGCTACCACTCGTACGATAGGTAAACCTAAAGTTGATGTAATGAAAGACAGGATATTAGAGATAAATCCAGAAGCCCAGGTTTTAACTTTTAAAGAGTTTTATTCCAGTGAAAATAGTGATAAACTATTATCAAAAGAATACGATTATGTAATTGATGCAATTGACAGAGTGTCTTCAAAAGTGGATTTAATAGTGAAATGCACTTTATTAGGTATACCTATAATTAGCAGTATGGGAGCAGGAAATAAATTAGACCCTACAAAATTTGAAGTTGCAGATATTTATCAAACAAGTGTATGTCCTTTGGCAAAAGTAATGAGGAGAGAACTTAAGAAAAGAGGTATTAAATCTTTAAAAGTGGTGTATTCTAAAGAAGAACCTATAAAAAATTTTTATGAAAACGAAAAGAGAAAAATATCGAAACCAGTACCTGGCAGTATTTCTTTTGTGCCTTCTGCTGTCGGCCTCATACTTGCTGCAGAGGTAGTTAAGGATTTATTAAAAAAATAACAAAAGGCTATTGACATATCTGTGAAAAACTTTTATACTATTCATTGGATACCCCGATGGGGTTGGGAGGTATAGTATGTACCAAGATAGCAAAGGAGATTTATTGAGAAGATTAAGAAAAATTGAAGGACAAGTAAAAGGCATACAAAAAATGATTGAAAATGACGCCCATTGCGTAGATGTACTGGTACAAGTAGCTGCTGTTAGGTCTGCGATAAACAGCGTTGGTAAAATTCTTCTTAAAAGCTATACTACCAGCTGTGTAAAGGGAGCAATGTGCACTGAAAAGCAGGATGACATGATAGAGGAATTAGTTGAGACATTTATAAAATTTATGAAGTGATTTTAAAAGTTAGGTTTTGTGAGCAATTTGTTTTATAATAAATGTATAAAGCAATTGCTTTGTATAAAAATAAAAATGAAATAAGAGTATAGGAGTGGTTTTATGGCAGAATTAGTTATTACACTTGAAAATTTCGAACAAGAAGTTGTAAATTCAGATGTACCAGTCTTAATAGACTTTTGGGCTGAGTGGTGTATGCCTTGTAGAATGGTGGCTCCAATAATTGACGAATTGGCGAAAGAATATGAAGGAAAAATCAAAGTAGGTAAAATTAATGTTGATGAAGAAAATGAATTGGCAATGAAATTTAGAATAATGAGTATACCTACAATTGGACTTTTCAAAAATGGTAAAATGGTAGATAAGATAATAGGAGCAAGACCTAAAGCAGATTTTGTAAGATTTATAGAAAAACATCTCAATGGTGGTGCTACACAATCAGAAGAGTCTGACGAGGTAGAAATTACATACGATAATTTCGAAGAAGAAGTTGTAAACTCTGATGTACCAGTATTGATAGACTTTTGGGCTGAATGGTGTGCACCTTGTAGATTAGTTGCTCCCATAATAGATGAACTAGCAAAAGAGTATAAAGGAAAGATTAAAGTAGGAAAAGTTAATGTAGACGAAGAAAATGAGCTGGCAATGCAATTTAGGATAATGAGCATACCTACAATAGGACTTTTCAAAAATGGCAAGATGGTAGATAAAATAATAGGAGCAAGACCTAAAGCAGACTTTGTAAAGTTTATAGAAAAGCATTTAAACAATTAAAAATCCTGCATTATGCAGGATTTTTAATTTTATTCCTTGAATAAATATAAAAAGAATTGTTTAATTTTCCAAAAAATTACGAAAATCGAAACATACTAAGGCATACTTTTGTAACACGAAGAAAACCCAATATTAAATTGGGTTTTCTTCGTGTTTTAAGGAATGGAAAAGCTTTTATTTAGTCTAAGTAAATGTATACAATATAGATATAGAGAAAATTCTTAGAGGTGATAGAATGGAAAACATAAAAGTGGTTGTATGGGGACTTGGTGCAATGGGAAGCGGCATTGCTAAAATGATACTTTCTAAAAAAGGCATGGAAATAGTCGGAGCTATTGATACTGACCCTAACAAAGTAGGAAAGGATTTAAATGAAATCTTAGGGACAAATTCTAAACCTGTTTACATCACTTCTGAGCCTCAAGATGTTATAAAAAAAGGAAGTGCCGATATAGCGGTTATTGCTACATCCTCCTATGTAGAAAAGGTTTTCCCGCTCATTAAATTGGCTGTAGAAAGCGGAATCAATGTCATTACAACTGCTGAAGAGATGGCTTATCCTTCTGCTCAACATCCGGAATTAGCCAAAGAAATTGACAGGCTTGCGAAGGAAAATGGCGTATCTGCCTTGGGTACAGGAATAAATCCGGGATTTGTATTAGACTATTTAATCATTGCACTGACGGGAGCCTGCGTAGATGTTGAGTCCATTAAAGCAGCAAGGATTAATGACTTATCACCTTTTGGAAAAGCTGTTATGGAAGAACAAGGGGTGGGTCTTACTCCTGAGGAATTTGAAGAAGGCGTAAAAAACGGGACTGTTGCAGGGCATATAGGATTTCCTGAGTCTTGTGATGCTTTAGGCTGGAAACTTTCAGGGATTGAGCAGATAAGAGAGCCTATAATTTCTAAAACTTATAGAGAGACCCCTTATGCAAAAGTTGAGCCGGGTTACGTTGCTGGATGTCGCCAAATAGGGTTTGGAAAAGTAGATGGAGAGGTGAAAATAGAATTAGAACATCCTCAACAGATATTACCTCAAAAAGAAGGAGTAGAGACTGGAGACTATATTGAGATTAAAGGAACTCCGACTATAAAGGTGTCTATAAAGCCTGAAATACCTGGAGGCTTAGGTACTATTGCACTTTGTGTCAATACGATACCTCATGTCATAAACGCAGAGCCGGGTCTTGTTACAATGTTGGATTTACCTGTGCCTAGAGCTATTATGGGCGATTCAAGAGATATGATCAGGAGGAGATAAAATGGCTCAAAAAGGCGATTGGGTAAAAATTAAACAGGTTATTTTAGAACCATCGGAAAGATCTGAAAATACACCTCAAGATACCAAAGGGACTCCTTTGACGATGTGGGTTAAAGGTTTACTTTTACAAGATGGAGAGATTGGCGACACAGTCAAAATTAAGACTTTGACGGGTAGAGTAGTGGAAGGAATTTTAGTAGAAATCAATCCACGGCATATTCACGATTTTGGCAATCCAATTCCTGAGCTTATAAAAGCAGGTATAAAAGCAAGAGAGATATTGTATGGCGGTGAAGAAGAATGAGTAGGTATAAGGATGTAATGGCTAGGAAAAACGAAATAATGAAAAGATCTTTGGGAATAGATTATGAAAAATTTGAATCAGGTGGAATTGCTTTTGAATATGAAAAAATGATGAAAGAAACAGGTTACACCTTAGAAGAAATTGTTAAAATACAAAGGGAAGCAAATGTAGGAAATACTCCTCTTATAGAGTTAAAAAACTTGACAGAATTAGCGAGAAAAGTTTCGCCAACAGGAAAAGCTGCCAGAATCTTTATAAAAGATGAAGCTTGTAACCCTTCAGGAAGCTTTAAAGAAAGGCGGGCTAGTGTTTCTCTATATCACGCAAAACAAAAGGGATATAAGGGAGTCATAGCTGCCACTAGTGGTAATTACGGAGCAGCAGTGGCTTCACAAGCTGCCATGAAAGGTTTAAAATGCATCGTAGTGCAAGAAGCTTATGATAGTAGAGGTATAGGGCAGCCAGAGATATTGGAAAAAGGAAGAAAGTGTGAAACATTTGGAGCGGAAGTCATACAACTAACTGTTGGACCGGAATTATTTTATGTAAACTTGATGCTATTAGAAGAGACGGGATATTTTAATGCTTCTTTGTACACTCCTTTTGGAGTTGCTGGTATTGAAACATTGGGATATGAAATAGCTCAGCAAGTAAAAGAGAGGACTGGTAAGTTTCCTGATGTTGTTGTAGCCACCCATGCTGGTGGAGGCAATTTGACGGGTACTGCAAGAGGACTTATGAAAGCGGGAGCAGTAAACACAAAAATATACGGCGTGAGCGTTGATTTAACAGGGCTTCATATGGCTTCAGACAAGGATTTTAACAGAAAATCTTTTACAACAGGACATACAGGATTTGGAATCCCATTTGCAACTTGGCCGGACAGAGCAGATGTGCCTCGAAATGCTGCAAGGCCTTTAAGGTACATGGATGGGTATTACCTTGTCAAGCAAGGGGAAGTCTTTTACATGACAGAGCTTTTAGCTCAATTAGAAGGTTTAGAAAGAGGACCAGCGGGAAATACCTCTTTAGCGGCAGCTTTCAGTTTGGCACAGCAAATGGAAAACGACCAGATAATAGTGGTGCAGGAGACAGAATATACAGGGGCAGGTAAAAATCCAACGGCTCAGCTTACTTTTGCTATGCAAAATGGTATAAAAATTCTAGTAGGAAATCCTGATGATGAGATACCAGGACAAAACATAATTTCACCTGAACATCCTTCTATGATAAAGGCGAGAGAAGTTTATCTTTTGAATTTGAAAAAGTCTTACATTAAAAACTGCATTCAACACTTTGGATTGCCTAAAGATGATAGAGACATTAAATTTTTGGCTGAAGATACCAAGTCCAGTCAGGAATTTGTAAGAGAAATAATTTCAGAATTATAGGATGGGGTGATAATGTGAAAAGAGTAGACGATTTTGAAACGAGGAGTAAACATCTTCAACACATGACAGATGAAGAATTAGACGCATATTTCTGGGAATTGGCAGAAAAATTTGTAGACCCCTTGATAGAGTTGGCATATTATCACACATCTCCATCTATTGAACGCTCTGTGCTTTTAAGGATGGGTTTTTCTAGTATTGAGGCAAAGGAGATTGTAAACAGAATTGAGGAAAGAGGGCTTTTGCCAAAAGGAGCAGGAAATATTGTGTTAAAAGTTGCAGAAAGACTCAAAAAAGATTACCTTGCTGCTGGAAAAGCCATAGCTAACGGAGAGTACTTGGAGGTGCTTGATGATATAGCAAGGGAGGCTAGGAAAAATGAAGCTTGAAAAGGATAAAAAAATAGATATTGAAGAGATTTTAAAAGATTTAGATAAATATGTGCCGAGAAGAAGAGGATGGCACTGGAGAGAGGATGTAGGCAAACACAAAATTGGCGATTTTGAGTATTATCAGGTTTCAAAACCACTTAAAAACAGTATTTCACTTCCTGCTGCAAAACACTTTGGAAACATTGATCCTCAGCCAGATTGTGTGATAACTACAGAAATAGCTTCAGGAAGGTTTGAAGATGATATAAGGCGCATGAGGATGGCAGCATGGCATGGAGCAGACCACATAATGGTAATCAGAACTTTAGGACAAAGTCATTTTGATGGACTTATTGAAGGAACACCTGAGGGTGTAGGAGGAGTTCCTATTTCGAGAAAACAAATAAGAGCGACGAGAAAAGCATTGGATTTAATTGAAGATGAAGTCGGTAGGCCTATAAACTTTCACTCTTATGTAAGTGGAATAGCTGGACCTGAAGTAGCTGTTATGTTCGCTGAAGAAGGGGTAAATGGTGCCCATCAAGACCCTCAGTACAATGTCCTTTATAGAAATATAAACATGGTAAGGTCTTTTGTAGATGCAGCAGTTGCTAAGAAAATAATGGCAGATGCTAATATACTTCAAATTGATGGTGCTCATAACGCCAATGCAACAGCAAAATATGGATGGAAAGTTATGCCTGAACTTTTAGTACAGCATGCCATAAATACACTTTATTCGAGAAAAGTAGGAATGAAACCAGAAAACATAGCCTTATCTACAGTGCCACCAAATGCTCCACCAACTCCTTCTATACGTTTGGATTTGCCTTATGCAGTGGCTTTAAGACAACTTTTTAAAGATTATAAAATGAGGGCACAGATGAACACAAAATATATTGAGCACGATACAAGAGAAGCAACTGTGACACATGTGCTTAACCTTTTAATATCTCGATTGACATCTGCAGACATACAAAGTACTATTACTCCTGATGAGGGAAGAAATGTACCATGGCATTACAACAATATAAACGCGATAAACACTGCTAAACAAGCCCTTATAGGCATGGATGGCCTTAAAGAGATGGTAAAACTCAATTTTGATGGAGAGTTAGGCAAAAAAGTAAGAGAATTAAAGATGAGAGCCATTCTCTTTATGGAAGAAATTTTAGAAGTTGGAGGATACTTTAAGGCAGTAGAAGAAGGTTTCTTTGTGGATTCAGGCTATTATCCAGAGAGAAATGGAGATGGCATAGTAAGAACTATAAATGGTGGTATTGGCGCCGGTACTGTTTACAAAAGAGATAAAGACTATATGGCGCCGGTATGCTCTCACTTTGGATATAACAATTTGCCAGAAGGGCTTAATAAACCTTGCGATTTAATAAATGGATGTACTCTTTGCAAGCATGAGAAAATTCAATATATAGACGAATTAGATGAAAGTGACAATGTAGAAAATAGATTGAAAGAAACTGTTGAGTATAGAAAAGGAGATAAAATAAAACCAGAAGTGGAGTGGGCAGGAGACGGCATAATAAGCATGAACCTATTTTTGCCTGTAGATGAAAGGACTGCTGAATACGCGGCTATTAAATACGCAGAAAAGCTGGGGCTTACTGATGTAGTCGTTTTAGGTAAACTTCCAATGCATCCTGCAGAGGGAACGTACGTGGAAGTAAGAGGACGTGTTCAATTTTCTATTGACAAAAATGAATTAGAAATACCGCCGCAAGAGGAAATACTTTCAGATGAGGAAATAGAAGGAGATATCAAGAGAAAGCCTATGAAGGTGGTTGCTGCAACTGTAGGAAATGATGAACATTCTGTGGGCTTAAGAGAGATTTTGGATATAAAACACGGCGGAATTGAAAAATACGGCATAAAATTTACTTACCTTGGTACTTCTTGCCCTGCAGAAAAGTTAGTTGATGCAGCTATAGAGGAAAATGCTGATGCTATTTTAGTTAGCACTATAATAACTCATGATGATGTCCATATAAAGAATATGAAAAAAATTCACGACCTTTGTGTAGAAAAGGGAATAAGAGATAAAGTAATTTTAGTAGGTGGAGGTACGCAAATTACAATCGACCTTGCTAAAAGTGTTGGCTTTGATGCAGGATTTGGAAGGGGTACAAAAGGAAATCAAGTGGCAAGTTTTTTAGTTAAAAAAAGAAGGGAAAAGGAAAATGAAGAAAACAATTGACATATTTGTAGCTGAGGTTGGAAGTACTACGACAACTGTAAATGCCTTTATTCTCGGAAACAACCCTGTTTTTATAGGTCAGGGGGTGGCTCCTACCACAGTCTTAGATGGGGATGTGAATATTGGCCTTGAGGGGGCTATTGAGGATTTAAAAGATAAAATTGGAGATTTTGTATATAGTGAGATGCTTGCTTGTAGCAGTGCTGCTGGTGGCCTCAAAATGACTGTACATGGCTTAGTCTACGACATGACTGTAAGGGCAGCTAAAGAGGCTGCCCTTGGGGCAGGAGCCAATATAAAACTTATAACAGCAGGAAAACTGAGAAGAACGGATTTAGAAAAAATAAAACAAATAAAACCAAACATAATACTTTTAGCAGGTGGAGTGGATTTCGGAGATAGAGAAACTGCTCTTTATAATGCAGAAAAGTTAGCAGAAATGAAACTAAATGTTCCTGTCATTTATGCAGGCAATATAGAGAACAGAGAAGAAATTTCCTACATTTTTCAAGAAGCCAGTCAGGAAGTATACATTGTAGACAATGTTTATCCATCAATTGACAATTTAAATGTAGAACCGACAAGAAAAATGATTCAAAAAGTTTTTGAAAAGCATATTGTAACAGCGCCAGGTATGAGTAAAGTAAAAGAATTGGTGACAGGAAATATAATCCCAACGCCAGGTGCTGTCATGGAATGTGCTATACTTCTTTACAATGACATAGGTGATTTGATGGTAGTGGATATAGGTGGAGCTACTACAGATGTTCATTCTGTTACTGAAGGAAGTGATGAAATACAAAAAATAACTGTAAATCCAGAGCCTTTGGCTAAACGCACAGTAGAGGGGGATTTGGGGGTTTTTGTTAATTCAAGAAATTTATTTGATTTGTGCGGAGAGGATATATATAAAAAATTCAGTAATGCAGATGAGTTAATAAACAATATAAAGCCAATACCACAAACAGAAGAAGAAAAAGAATTTGTGATATATCTTGCAAACAAGGCATTAGAAGTGGCAGTAAAGCGTCACGCAGGTAAATTAAGCAGTTATTTTGGACCTACAGGAAGAACCTTTTATGCGGAAGGAAGAGATTTGACAAATGTTAAATGGATAATAGGTACCGGTGGAATATTTTCAAGACTTGAAGGAGGAGAAAAATTATTAGAAAATATAAATGATGGAGGAAGTGGAAAAGAGCTTTATCCTCCTTCATCGGCAAAAGTTTTAATTGACAGAGATTATATCATGGCGGTTTGTGGTGTTTTGTCTAAGAAATATCCTGACGAAGCTTTGAAATTAATAAAAAATAGCTTTGGCATTTAGAAATGGGGGAGATTAAATGTATCCCTTGTTGAGAATAAACTTAGTAAAACTTCGAGAAAATACACAAACTATCGTTAATTTGTGTGAAAAGAAAAATATAAAGGTAGTAGGTGTTACAAAAGTTTTTTGTGCTATTCCAGAAGTAGCACAGACGATGGTAAAAGGCGGAGTAGAAATTTTAGGAGATTCTCGAATCAAAAATTTAAAAAAATTACAACACATACCGGTACCTAAAATGCTTCTTCGAATTCCCATGAAAAGTGAAGTGGAAGAAGTTATAAAATATGCAGATATAAGCCTAAACTCAGAAATAGATACAATAAAAAGCCTGTCAGAAGAGGCAAAAAAACAAAGGAAAATTCATGAAATAATCCTAATGGTAGACTTAGGGGATTTGAGAGAGGGTGTATTAAAAGAGGATGTTATTCCAATAGTAGAACAAATAGTAAAACTAGAAGGCATAAGACTTCGAGGAATAGGTACTAATTTAACTTGTTATGGTTCAGTTATCCCTACACCAGATATATTAGAAGAGCTTGTGGAAATAAAAAATTCTATCAACAAAAAATTTAACTTGAATTTGGATATAGTCTCAGGAGGAAACTCAAGCAGTCTGTACTTAGTTCAAAATGGTCTCATACCAAGAGGAATAACGCAACTTAGAATAGGAGAAGCTATTGTCTTAGGTAGGGAAACAGCTTTTGGAGACAGAATTCCCCATACTTATGACGATGTATTTACTTTGGAAGCACAGATAGTCGAATTAAAAGAAAAACCTTCTTATCCACGAGGTATATTAGGAATGGATGCTTTTGGAGAAAGACAAGTATATGTGGATAGGGGGATAATGAAAAGAGCAATTTTGGCTATAGGAAGACAGGATGTCAATATGAATGACCTAATTCCTATAGACAGCTCTATTGAATTAATAGGTTCAAGCAGTGACCATTTAATTGTAAATGTTACAAATTCCACATATCCATATAAAGTTGGAGATATAATAAAGTTCAAACTGAGATATGGAGGGATTTTATCCTGTTCTACCTCTGAATATGTAGAAAAAGTCATTGAAGAGGCGTAAAAATGCGCCTCTTTTTGCATTATGAAAAATTTGAAGGGATTGCTATAATAGAGTGAGGAATAATATTTTTTAGGAGGGTTTTAAAATGATAATAGGTTTAGGGCATGTAGCCTACAAAGTCACAGATATTGACAGAAGCATAGAGTTTTATTGTAAAAAATTAGGTCTAAAAGAAGCATTTAGGTTAAACCATGAAAATGGAGAATTAATGCTTGTATATCTAAAAGTGGCGGAGGGACAATTCATTGAACTTTTTCCCGGAGGAATCGACAAGGGAAAAGATGAAGATGAAAGGGCAGGCTTTAAACATTTGTGTCTAGAATAGAACTAATGCAAATAATGCCGGGTTCTTTGCAGGATAAAGCAAAAGAATTATAGAAAATTAAGTGTTGACAACCACTTTTTTAAGTGGTATTCTTTTTGGTGAAATCCGGGTAAAATAGTAGGAATTCAGGGGTGGATAATCGTGAAACTATCTACAAAAGGTCGATATGGGATACAAGCTATGTTTGAATTAGCCCTTTACTACGGGGAAGGCCCCATTTCTTTAAAGACAATTGCCGAAAATGAAGGACTTTCTGAGCATTATCTAGAACAGCTTATAGCAATCCTTAGAAAAGCTGACCTTGTGAAAAGTGTCAGAGGAGCACAAGGGGGATATATGCTAGCGGCTCCTCCTGATAAGATAACTGTTGGAGATGTGATAAGAACGTTGGAAGGTTCATTGGCTCCTGCAGATTGCGTTTTGGAAGATACTCCTTTTGAATGCAGCAGAGCAGGAGGTTGTCCGACGAAGTTGGTGATGGAAAGAATAAGAGACAGTATAAATAAAGTGATAGACTCTATTACTTTACAGGATATGGTGGATGATTACAGGCGATTAAATCAAAAAAGTGCTTTTATGTATTACATTTAGGGAAATAATAATTTTAGGACTTTTAAAGGAGGATTTTATATATAACATGGAGATAAACAATAGAGTAGCAATTGGAATGAGTGGAGGAGTAGATAGCTCTGTAGCTGCATATCTTTTAAAAAAGCAAGGATTTGATGTTATAGGTCTTACAATGAGAGTATGGGTAGACCATGAAGCTAAAGCTTTTGATAGCGATAAGAGTTGTTGTTCTTTAAAAGCTACACAAGATGCAAAGAAAGTTGCAGAGATATTGGGAATACCTCATTACACAGTTGATTTGAGTAAAATCTTTTATGATAAAATAGTAAATTATTTTGTCAATGAATATTTAAAAGGAAGGACTCCTAATCCTTGTGTATTGTGTAATAGGCAAATAAAATTTGGAGAGCTTTTAGAGAAAGCATTTGAGTTGGGAGCTTATTACATTGCTACAGGCCATTATGTCAGAAAAGAGTATGATGAAAAAACAAAAAGATATTTATTAAAAAAAGGTATAGATTCTTCTAAGGATCAAAGCTATGTCTTATATCGTTTGACACAGAAGCAGTTAGAACATGCTCTTTTCCCTTTAGGAAATTACAAAAAAGAAGAAATAAGAGCTTTAGCAGAGGAGTTAAAGCTACCTGTTGCTAAAAAGCCAGAGAGTCAAGAAATTTGTTTTATCCCAGATAATGATTACAGCGGATTGATAAAAAGGCAAGTTAAAGATGAAATAAAGCCAGGAGAATTTAGAGATGTTCACGGTAAATTTTTAGGGTATCATAAAGGAATAATACATTATACAATTGGTCAGAGAAGAGGATTAGGTTTATCTTCTGATAGGCCTTTATACGTCGTGGATATAGATGTGAAAAACAATGTAGTTGTTGTTGGACATCAAGAAGATGTGTGGGGAGAAGAGCTAATATCCTCAAATAACAATTTTATTTCCATTGAAAAACTTGAAAAGGAAATGAAGGTAACTGCAAAAATACGCTACACAGCTAAAGAAGAAGAGGCTATTATAAAGCCATATGAAGAAGATAAAGTATTAGTGAAATTTTTAAAACCTCAAAGAGCTATAACTCCAGGACAATCAGTTGTCTTTTACGATAAGGATGTAGTAGTAGGAGGAGGAATAATTGAAAGGAAGCTTAAATAAGTGCACACAAAAAGTGTGCATTTTTTATTTTAAAAAGGGAAATCTATAAAAAGCAGAAATTTTTTTAGATTTCAAAGGAGGGCTTTTATGAATAGAGACAAATATATAAAGGGATTTTTAGCAGGAATAGTAACTGCAGCATATATAATTCCTAAGATAGACATGAAAAAATATAGACGTTATAGAGATATGATAGAAAAAAATATGACAAAAATATGGCGTACAATGAACAAAATAAAAATCAAATAGATTTTTCAGGTGATAAAATGCAAATTAAAAAAACGTATCTACTTTTTTTAATCATTGGTGCCACAGGTTTATTATATTTTTTTATAAAGAATTGGGTGAGCATTAAAAATATACTTTCCCCATTTTTTGTTTCTGCTTTAATAGCCTATTTATTAAATCCAATGGTAAAATTTTTTAATTCAAAAGGTTTTTCTATCTCCTTATCAATTCTTTTAGTGTTTTTAATAGTGGCGTCAGGAATATTATTTTTTTCTTTTTACATAGTTCCTTTGTTGATAAATGAATTCATCGCTCTTTTACAAATGATACCCTTTTATGCAGAAGAAATTCAAAAGCTTTTAATACAACTAAAATTTAACTATTTATCTTATCTTCCGCCTCAAGTTGAAAAGGTGTTAGATAAAAATTTGGGTAGTTTAAACAATGCTTTTACATACCACATTGATTCTGCCTTTAAATCTGTTATTACCATATTAAAAGATGCAGTAGATATAATAATCATACCAATTGTGACTTTTTATTTTTTAAAAGATAAAAAAGTTTTTAAAGAAGAAATAGAACGAATACTGCCGCAAAAATATTCTACTAAATTTTTTAACATACTTAAAAAAATAGATAAAATTTTAAGCAAATACCTAAGAGCACAAATTTATATTTCCACTTTTGTAGCGATTTTCACAATGATAGGACTTTCTTTAATTAAAGTTAAATATGCCTTTTTAATAGGAGTATTAGCTGGTATATTAAATATAATACCTTACGTAGGACCGATATTATCTATTATTCCCACAGTTTTGATAGGTTTATTAGATTCTTTGACAAAAGGGTTTTGGGCATTAATTATATGTCTTTTAGTTCAACAGGTAGAAAATGCTTTTATTACTCCAAAAATAATGAGTGACAGTGTAGGGCTTCACCCTGTTACTGTAATTTTCTCATTAATTGCAGGAGGAGAGCTTTTTGGCATTTGGGGACTTTTACTTTCTGTCCCTATCGTGGCAATGATTAAAGCTATTGTAATAGAGATTTTTATTGAGAAATAAACCAGTTATTGACTTGTTATATTCAATCTTGTATAATATACTCAAAAAAGAGCGGGTAAAAGCCCGTCCCCAAATTTGGGACGGTTTTTATTGTATCAAAAAGGAGGATTTTTATGGAAAAACTCGGGATGAACGAAATTAGAGAAAAATTTTTAAGCTTTTTTGAAAGCAAAGGGCACCTGAGACTACCAAGTTTTTCTCTAATTCCTAAGAATGATAAAAGCTTATTGTTAATTAATTCTGGAATGGCTCCTTTAAAACCTTATTTTACAGGAAAAGAAACTCCCCCTAGCAAACGAGTAACTACTTGCCAAAGATGCATAAGAACTCCTGATATTGAAAGAGTAGGTAAAACAGCACGTCACGGTACCTTTTTTGAAATGCTAGGTAACTTTTCTTTTGGTGATTATTTTAAAAAAGAAGCTATTCCATGGGCATGGGAATTTGTCACAGAAGTTTTGGGATTGCCAGTTAACAGGTTATGGGTATCAATTTATGAGGAAGACGATGAAGCATTTGAGATTTGGAACAAAATAGTTGGGTTACCTCCTGAAAGAATTGTGAGAATGGGTAAGGAAGATAATTTCTGGGAGATTGGCACAGGACCTTGTGGCCCTTCTTCAGAGATTTATTTTGACAGAGGTGAAGAAAAAGGCTGTGGGAAGCCTACTTGTGGAGTTGGATGTGATTGCGATAGGTTTATTGAATTTTGGAATTTAGTTTTTACTCAGTTTAATAAGGACGAACAAGGAAATTATCATAGGCTGCCTAATCCAAATATTGATACAGGCATGGGGCTTGAGAGAATAGCCACAATAATGCAGGGAGTCGACAGCATATTTGATGTAGATGTAATAAGAGGTATAACTAATTTTGTATCCCAGATTGCGGAGGTAGAGTATGGAAAAGATGCAGAAAAAGATGTGTCTTTGAGAGTTATTACTGACCATATAAGAGGAATAACTTTCATGATATCAGATGGAATTTTGCCTTCTAATGAGGGAAGAGGCTATGTTTTGAGAAGGCTTTTAAGAAGAGCGGCAAGGCATGGTAAGTTGCTGGGTATAAATGATACTTTCTTGTATAGGGTAGTAGATTCAGTTGTAGAAAATTATGGAGAGGCATATCCTGAAATAATTGATAGGAAGGACTATATAAAGCGAATAGTCAAACTGGAAGAGGAAAGATTTAAGGAAACAATAGACCAAGGGCTCACAATTTTACAAGATTATATAAATGAACTAAAAGTCCAAGGTAAAACCGTATTAGAAGGTTCCAAGGCTTTTAAACTATACGATACCTATGGGTTCCCACTGGATTTAACAAAAGAAATCTTGCAAGAAGCCGGCATTACTGTTGATGAAGAAGGATATACAAAGGAGTTGGAGAAACAAAGGATAAGAGCGAGAAGCAGCAGAAAAGAAGATAATAGTTTGTGGGAACAAGACATATATTCTACTTTAGGAGATATTAAAACAAAGTTTGTAGGATATGATACTTATGAAAGCAATTCAAAAGTTTTAGCTATTGTAAAAGATGAAGAGCTTGTTGAGGAAGCAGAAGCTGGAGATGATGTGAGTATCATATTAGATGTTACTCCTTTCTATGCTGAAAGTGGTGGGCAGATAGGAGACAATGGAATTTTAGAGAATGAAAATGTTTTGATAAAAGTGAAAGACTGTAAAAAAGTAGGAGATAGGTTTATACACATTGGAACAATTGAAAGAGGTTTAATTTCAGTAAGAGATGAAGTAAAAGCTCAAATTGATGTGGTAAGTCGAAGGAATGCTGCAAGAAACCACACTGCAACTCATCTTCTTCATAAAGCCCTAAAGGAGATATTAGGAGACCATGTGCATCAAGCTGGTTCTCTTGTGGCTGATGATCGATTAAGATTTGATTTTTCACATTATCAAGCCGTGACTAAAGAAGAGTTAAAGCAAATAGAAAATAGGGTTAATGAAAAGATATACCAAAGTTTAAATGTGCATATTGAAGAAAAAACTTATGATGAGGCAGTGAAAGAAGGGGCTGTTGCGTTATTTACAGAAAAGTACGGGGATAAAGTAAGGGTTGTAAAAATTGATGATTACAGCATGGAACTTTGTGGTGGAACTCATGTTAAAAATACTAACGAAATAGGGATTTTTAAGATTGTATCTGAAAGTGCAGTTGGTGCAGGTTTAAGAAGAATTGAAGCTTTAACAGGACTTGCCGCAATAAAATATTTAGAGGAAAAAGAAGAGATATTAAAAGAGGCTTCTGATTTATTAAAAGCCCAAGATAAAGAGATAGTTTCAAAAATTGAGAGTTTACAGCAAGTTTTAAAGACAAAAGATAAAGAGATAGAACAATTAAAAATAAAAATGGCTTCTATTTTGGCAAATAGTTTAATCAATTCTGCTATTTCATTAGATGGTATAAAAGTAGTGGTTTCAAAGGTTGAAGATTATGATAGTGAGGCTTTGAAGGCATTGGGAGATATTTTAAAAGATAAATTAAAAACTGCTGCAATAGTATTAGCATCTTCTACCCCAGAAAAAGCTATATTTGTCGGTATGGCTACTAAAGATGTTGTTCAAAAAGGGATAAATATGGGAGCTGTTATTAAAGAGGTGTGCAAAGTATCTGAAGGAAATGGTGGTGGAAGACCGGACATGGCTCAAGGAACAGGCAAAAATCCATCTAAGGTGGAGGAAGCGTTAAACAAAGCTATAGATATTGTAAAAGAACAGTTAAAAAATTGAGAAAAGCTTGACTGGCCAAGTAAATATAGGTTATTATAAAGTTGATGGTAGTTAAATGTATCTAGAGGTGATATATTATGGTAGATAAAAACGAACAGACTCTGAGGTATCACGTTACAACTGATAGAAAAACTGTTAGAGAAATATTGACAGCAGTGTATGAAGCTCTTTCTGAAAAAGGTTATAATCCAATTAATCAAATAGTAGGTTATATATTGTCGGGGGACCCTACTTATATAACCAGCCATAAAAATGCGAGAAATTTGATAAGAAAAATTGAAAGAGATGAATTAGTAGAAGAACTTTTGAGAGAGTATTTATCTTCCCAAAAGTAAGAAAAACAAAATTGCCTCACCTTAGGTGAGGCAATTTTAGAATGGAGAGATTTTTTTGAGGATTATGGGTTTAGATGTGGGGGATAAAACAATCGGGATAGCCATAAGTGACTTGTCAGGTACAATTGCACAGGGACTTACTACTATTAAAAGAAGTAGTAACAAAAAAGACTTTGAGAGAATAAAACAAATAATAAATGAATATGAAGTGGGAATGATAATTGTAGGATTACCTAAGAATTTGAATGGTACTTTGGGGCCACAAGGACAAAAAGTTGTGAGATTTGTTGAACACTTAAAGGAAGCTATTAATATACCAATAATATTGTGGGATGAAAGGCTTACTACAGTAGAAGCGGAAAGGGTTTTAATAGAAAAAGCTGATATAAGTAGGGCAAAGAGAAAAGAAGTAATTGATAAGCTGGCTGCAGTTCTTATACTTCAGAACTACTTAGATTCACAAAAAAATAAATAAATTTTTATTAAAAACTTGACAGTCTTTTTGGTATGTTATACAATTACATTATCTTGAAGTAGAATTGAGGTGAAATAGTATGGAACCAGAAATTATTCAGCTAATCGACGAGCACGGCCATGAAGTAGACTTCGAACTTGTAGCATCATTTGACCTTGATGATACCAGGTACGCTGTTGTGGTCCCTGTCGATGGTGATGGAGAAGATGCTTACATCTTGAGAGTGGAACAAGATGAAAATGGCAATGATATTTTTGTAGGGATCGAAGACGAAGATGAGTTCAATGATGCTGTCGAAGCATACAATGAGCTGATGGAAGAGTATGAAGAATATTATGATGATGAAGATTTTGACGATAAAAAGTAAATTAAAATTAGAATGAAATTAATTAAGATATACCGTTTTGGTATATCTTAATTTTATATACCCCCAAAATTTAATTTCTATGTAAAAGGGAAATTGGATTCTCAATTGAAATATCTCTGTCCACTATAAAATTTGATATTTGCTAAAAAATCAAAAAAATATTTGACAATTGAAAATGAATATCATAAACTAATATTAGTTGATATTATTTGGCGGTGATTTAGGTGAATGAAATTGAAAAATTTAAAGAAAAATTAAAAGATAAGGGATATAAGTTGACAACTCAAAGGCGCGCTATATTGGATGTGATTTTGGAAAATCGGGATAAACATCTTTCCTCTGAGGAAATATATGACTTGGTAAGGTTAAAATATCCTGAAATAGGTCTTGCCACTGTTTATAGGACTCTTCAGGTATTTGAAGAATTAGATATTGTTTATAAATTAAATTTTGACGATGGTCGAAATCGATACGAGCTTAATCATAATGAAAACCATCAGCATCATCATTTGATTTGTTTAAAATGTGGAGCAGTTATAGAAATGGAAGGAGACCTTTTGGAGGAGTTGGAAAAGGCTATAGAAGAAACTAAAGATTTTGAAATAATAGACCACAACGTTAAATTCTTTGGTTATTGTAGCAAATGCAGGAAAAGTTATAGTTAACTTTAGGAGCTGGGGTTCAATGCCGAGGGCTAATTTGGTCCGTAAGCCTACAAATTCTTGAACGGACAATTTACCTTCTCAGGGTTGAAGTATTTTTTTAAATAAAGTATAATTTATATTAACCAGGGTAAGGTACGGGTAAGTGTTTTTGTTGTTTCTGGTAAAATAAAAGCTAAAAATATCTAATGAAAGGAGATAAGTATTTGGCACACAAGGCAAAACTCAAAATAATACCGTTGGGCGGGTTAAATGAGATCGGCAAAAACATGACTGTTTTTGAATTCGGAAACGACATTATAGTTGTGGATTGCGGTCTCGCTTTTCCAGATGATGAAATGTTGGGAATAGATTTGGTCATTCCCGACATTACTTATTTATTGAAAAATAGGGAAAAGGTTAAGGCAATTGTTTTAACACATGGTCATGAAGACCATATTGGAGCTTTACCATATGTCTTAAAGCAACTTAATGTTCCTGTATATGGGACTCGTCTGACTATAGGTTTAGTAGAATATAAGTTAAAAGAGCAGGGTATTTTAAAAGATAGTAAATTGATAACGGTGAAGCCAAGAGAGATTGTCGAAATTGGTCAGTTTAAAGTGGAGTTTATAAGAACCTCTCATAGCATTGCAGATTCTGCGGCTTTAGCTATTCATACTCCTGTTGGGACGGTTTTCCACTCGGGGGATTTCAAAGTAGACTTTACCCCTATAGGGGGAGAAATACCAGACTTACACCGCTTTGCCCAGTTAGGGGAAAAAGGGGTACTAGTAATGCTATGTGATAGTACCAATATTGAAAGACCGGGTTATACCATGTCAGAAAGGACAGTGGGAGAGACTTTTGACAGTATATTTAGAAAAGCAGAACAACGAATCATAGTGGCAACTTTTGCTTCTAACATCCACAGAGTTCAACAAATTATAGATTCTGCGCACAAGTATGGAAGAAAGGTTGCTATTTCAGGCAGAAGCATGTTAAATGTAGTCAATGTAGCGATGGAATTAGGCTATTTAATTGTTCCTGATGGCCTTTTGATTGATATTGATGAAGCCAATAAATTGCCTCATGATAAAGTTGTCATTATAACGACAGGCAGCCAAGGGGAACCTATGTCAGCTCTTACCAGAATGGCTTCTTCTGAGCATAAAAAAGTAGAGATTGTACCGGGAGATACAGTGATAATTTCTGCTTCTGCTATTCCGGGAAATGAAAAACTTATTTCTCGCGTCATCAACCAATTATTTAAAAAAGGTGCCAATGTAATTTATGAAGCATTGGCAGATATTCACGTATCGGGTCACGCCTGTCAAGAAGAGATTAAGCTACTTCATACATTAATAAAACCTAAATTTTTCATTCCTGTTCATGGGGAATACAGACATTTAGTTCAGCATGCTAAACTTGCAGAGACTTTGGGAATGCCTCCCCAAAATATCTTTATAGTAGATAACGGGACAGTGTTAGAGTTTACAAAAAATTCTGGAAGAATTGCAGGAACAGTAACAGCAGGGAAAGTGTTAGTAGATGGCTTGGGTGTTGGAGACGTAGGAAATATTGTTTTAAGAGATAGAAAACATTTGGCTCAAGATGGTTTGTTAGTAGTAGTGGTTACTATTTCTAAAGAGACTGGAGGAATTATAGCGGGTCCCGACATAATTTCCAGAGGATTTGTATATGTGAGAGAATCAGAGGATTTAATGGAGGAATCCAAAAATGTTGTCAGAGATGTGTTATCAAAGTGTAAGAAAGAGGGAATTAGCGAATGGGCTACTATAAAATCAATGATAAAAGATGATTTAAGCAGTTTCTTATATGAAAAAACTAAGAGAAATCCTATGATATTGCCAATCATAATGGAAATTTAACCAGGAGGAGCTTAAATATGAACGTCTACGACAAAGCTTATGAACTGGCTAATGCTATAAGACAGTTGCCAGAATACAAAGCTTTTAAAGAGGCGTATCAAAAAATAAATGAAAATGAGCAAAATAAGAAAATGTTAGAGGATTTTAGAAAAAAGCAATTAGAGATTCAAGCTAAAGAGTTGTCGGGTGAAAAAGTGGATCCTAAAGAAAAAGAAGTGTTAGAAAAGCTATGGGAGATATTGAATCTTAATCCTGAGATAAGTTCTTACTTGTCTTTAGAATACGCTCTTGGCAAGATAATGGATGATATACTAAAAATAATCATGGAACCAATGGAGATGAAGTAGATGAAAAGAATAGATACTAAGTACATTGTAAAAGCAGGAGCCATTGCAGCCATTTACTTTGTTGTTACTATTCTTTTGGGCAGTGTTTCTTATGGCCCTATTCAATTTAGAGTATCTGAATCTTTAGTTGTATTACCCATGGTAGAGCCGGCAGCAATATGGGGGGTTTTTATAGGATGTTTATTAGCCAATATAGGAAGCCCCTTTGGACTTATTGATATTTTAGGGGGAAGTTTAGTTACATTGGCTGCTGCCTACCTTACATCAAAGGCTAAAACTTTTTACAAAGCTATATTGCCTCCTATAATATTAAACGCTCTTATTGTTTCAATATGGGTAAGTTATTTTACAAAAATGCCTTATTATCTTGTAGCTTTGTATATTGCTTTAAGCGAAGCTATTGTAACAGGTGTATTTGGGTATGTAGTGATTACAGTATACAAAAGATTAAAAGATAAGTATTCTTTATAAAAACAGGTAAGCGAAAAGCTTACTTGTTTTTATTTTTAATTAATTATATAATTTAGGTAAACCTACAAAGGAGAAGAAATGTAATGAACAATGTCGAATACAAAAGAAAAAGTAGATTTGTGGTAATTGTAGTTGTCATAATTTTTTTGTTTTTTTCTGCTTTTATATATTACCAAAGCCTTTTTCAACCTGTAACTACAAAGAGTGATGTAGTTGAAAAAATAATATACATCCCTAATGGCTATTCTACTTCCCAGATAGCTAAGTTGTTAAAAGAAAATAATTTAATTAGAAACGAACGATTTTTTATATGGAGAGCAAAAGTTTTAGGTGCTGATGGAAAATTACAAGCCGGAAAATATCTCTTAAGTCCTAACATGACTACTGACCAAATAATAAAAAAAATATTTGCTGGTAAGGCTCAAATTGATACTGTGAAAGTTACGATTCCTGAAGGGTATACATTAAAAGACATAGCCACCAAATTATCCCGATTAGGTTTAGTAAATAAAGACAAATTTTTAGAAATAGCTCAAAATGACACATTTGACTATGACTTTTTAAAAGATGTTCCTAAAGATAGGCCAAACAGGTTAGAGGGATATCTTTTTCCTGACACCTATTTTATACCTGTAAATGCAGATGAAAAAGAAATAATAAATATCATGCTTAAGAGATTTCAAGAAGTTTATAATAGTACTATAAAAAATAATGCAAAAAATGTAGGAATGACTCCTGATCAGATTGTAATAATAGCTTCTATAGTGGAGAAAGAGGCAGCTATTGACAGTGATAGACCTATGATTGCGGGTGTAATATATAATAGACTGAAAAAAAATATGAAACTTCAATTATGTCCTACTGTTGTATACGCATTAGGAATTCATAAAGATGTGCTTTCTTACAAGGATTTGCAGGTAGATTCCCCTTATAATACCTACCAACATTATGGGTTGCCTATAGGTCCCATTTGCAATCCTGGACTTAAATCGATTGAAGCAGCTCTTTTTCCAACAAAGCATGACTTTTACTATTATGTTGCAAAAAAAGATGGGTCCCATATTTTTAGTATAACTTATGAAGAGCATTTAAAAGCTCAGAAAGAAATTGAAGCAATTGAAAATAATAATACTAAATGAAAGGGTTGAGTTATGGAAATAACTCCAAATGATATGAAATTTATAAGAGGGATAGCTCATAAATTTGGATATCCTTTAGATGAGATGGAGAAATATGCCTACGAAAATTATATCCCTATTGCAAAACCGGAAGTTGCTGATTTTTTAAGTTTTATTGTGAAGCTAAAAAAGCCTAACAATATATTAGAGATAGGTACTGCTATTGGCTATTCTACTATAATAATGGCAAAAGCTTATTCAGAAGTTAGTGTAGTCACTATTGAAAGGGATATAAATTTGGCTGAAATAGCTAAAGAAAATTTTAAGAAAGCAAAAGTAGAAGATAGAATCGAGCTTATTTGTGGAGAAGCACAGCAAGTTCTTCCAAATTTAACTAAGATGTACGATTTGATTTTTGTAGATGCGGCGAAAGGGCAATATATAGAATTTTACAAAGAACTGAAAAGACTTTTAAGCAAAGAGGGCGTAATCTTGTGGGACAATATTTTGTATAAGGGATATGTTGTAAATGAGAAAAATGTAAAACATAAGAGAAGAACTATTGTGTACAGAATGAGAGAATTTATAGAAATATTATATCAAGATAAAACTTTGTACACGGTAATTTTGCCTTTAGGAGACGGATTGGCTTTAAGTTTTAAGGAGGAATAGAATAATCATGTTAGAGCTTTTGGCACCAGTTGGAGATTTGGAAAGATTAAAAATAGCTATAAATTACGGAGCAGATGCGGTATATTTTGGAGGGAAACACTATAGTTTAAGGGCTTCTGTTGGTTTGACTCTTGAAGAAATAAAAGAAGCAATAAAATATGTGAGGAAAAGTGGAAAAAAAGCATATATTACTATAAATATCTTTCCCCACAATGAGGATTTGGAAGGATTGCCTGAATACATTAAATCAGTTGTTGACCTTGGCATAGATGCTATTATTCTTTCTGACCCAGGGATTTTTTCTATTGTAAAAGAAGTAGCTCCTGAAGTAGATGTTCATATAAGTACGCAAGCAAATAATGTGAATTATAAAAGTGCTCTGTTTTGGCATAATTTAGGGGCAAAAAGAATAATTTTGGCAAGGGAACTATCTTTAAAGGAGATAAAAGAAATAAGAGAGAAGACACCAAAAACTTTAGAATTAGAGGCATTTGTCCACGGGGCTATGTGCATTTCTTACTCAGGAAGGTGCCTTTTAAGCAATTACCTTACAGGAAGAGATTCTAATAAAGGTGAATGTGCACAACCTTGCCGGTGGAAATATTATCTTGTAGAAGAAAAAAGGCCAGGAGAGTATATGCCCATATTCGAAGATGAAAGGGGCACATATATTATGAATTCTAAAGACCTATGCATGATAGAGTACATTCCAGAACTTGTTGAGGCTGGAGTTACAAGCTTTAAAATTGAGGGAAGAAACAAAAGTGCCTACTATGTTGCTGTAGTGACAAGGGCTTACAGAAAGGCGATTGACGATTACCTTGAAAAAGGAAAAGATTATGTTTTTGACAAAAAACTTCTTGAAGAGGTTTCTAAAGCAAGTCACAGAGGATTTACCACAGGGTTTTATTTTGGCAAGCCAGGTCCTGACGCTCAAAATTATGAGTCTTCTAAGTATATACGTACTCATGATTTTGTAGGAATTGTAAAAGAATATGACCCCAATACAGAAATTGCTGTTGTAGAGCAAAGAAACAGGATGTTTGTGGGAGATAAAATTGAGATTATGGGTCCTAAAGTAGAGTTTGAGCAGCAAATTGAAAAAATGTGGGATGAAGAAGGAAATGAGATTGAAGTAGCTCCCCATCCTCAAATGATAGTGAAAATTCCTGTAAAGTATCCTGTAGAAGAATTTTTTATACTGCGTCGAGAAATTAAAAATTAGGTTAAAACTTGCTCCTTTTGGGAATACTTTTTCCTGAAAGGAGCAAAGTTTTATGGAAAATAGAAATTATAGGATTGTTTTTTTGAGGGTAGTTTTGTCAATTTTAATGTTAACATTGATTTTTAGGCTTTTTTACATTCAGGTAATCAAAGGAGATTTTTATTCTCAAAAAGCGGTGGAACAAAAAATTAGAAGCTTTAAAATTTTGGAGAGAAGAGGAGAAATATACGACAGGAATATGATTCCTTTTACGGATAGAGAATACAAAGAATATATATTTGCTATACCTAAAATGTTAACTGACAAAGAAAAAGCCGCTAAGGTTATAAGTGAAATTGCTGCAGTAGACTATGAGGATGTGCTAAAATCCCTTCGAAGTGCAAAAGATTATGTGAAATATGAAGTTAAATTTAATTTAAACAACAAATTACCTATAGGCATTTTTAAGTTAGCTTTGCCTCAAAGGTATTCGCAAAATTCTTTAGCAAAACATGTAATAGGGTATATAGGAGATAAAAAAATGGGTTTAGAAGATGCTTTTGATGGAATTTTAAATAGCAAAAGGGAAGATAGCATTGCAGTGTTTACTGATGGGAATAATACTGATTATATAAAAGGGTTAGGAGTAAGGTTAAAAACTTCTGGAAAAGAAGTTTTGGGGGTAAAAACTACACTTGATTATCACATACAAAAGGCAGTAGAAGATGCTCTTGACAAGAATATGGTAGATGGAGCAGCAGTGGTATTAGATATAAAAACAGGTGATATACTTGCAATGGCAAGTAGGCCTAATTTTGACCAAAATAATATTCAAGCTTATTTAAATAGCTCTAACGAAGAATTTATAAACAAAGCTGTCTCAATGTATCCACCTGGCTCTATTTTTAAAATTGTAATAGCTGCTGCAGCGTTAGAATATAATAAAGTGAATTTACAGGATACTTTTTATTGCAGTGGTAGTTATGATATAAATGGAATAGTATTTCACGATTACAAAGGAGAAAGTCATGGAGTAATAAACATGGTAAAAGGTTTTGCAGTTTCCTGCAATACTACTTTTATAAAGATTGGGCAAATAACAGGGGCCAAAAATATTTTGGAGATGGCGAGAAAATTTGGAATAGAAAGTGATGATGGTCTGCCAATACCTGAGCAAATAGGGAGATTGCCTAAATTGTCTGATACTTATGGAGCAGGTATTGGAAATTTGTCAATAGGGCAAGGAGATGTGCTGATGACGCCTCTTCAAGCAGCTGATATCGCAGCGACAATAGCTAATAACGGTGTTAGGAATGTTCCACGTTTAGTGACTGCAATAGTTGATGAAGAAGGGAAAGAAATTGAAAAATTGTCTCAGAAAAAGTCTTACAGGGTGATAAGCGAAAAAAACGCTAAAATTTTAAAAGAGATGATGAGAGAAGTGGTTATTGACCCAGAAGGGACAGGGAAAAGGGCTGAGACTACGTATGGCAGTGCTGGTAAAACAGGTTCTGCTGAAGTCAGTAAAGAGCTAAATATATATCATGCTTGGTTTACAGGTTTTGTTCCTTTTGATAAACCTAAATATGCAATTTCGATTTTTGTAAAAAACGGAGATACTGGAGGAACTAAAGCTGCTCCTCTTTTTAAAGAAATAGCGGAGGAAATAATGAAATATTGATGTACGTGCACCATTTTAAATAAAGCACATATAATAGATGTGTAATGTTGAAAAAAGGGGTGGCGGCAATGTGGGAAGTTGTTGTTGCAATTTTGGCTTCAATTGTAAAGGAAATCTTAAATCTTGGTTACTTGACAAACACCAACTCTTTTCCCAATCCACTTACTCCAGAAGAAGAAAAGAAATATTTAGAAGCTTATAAAAACGGTGATGAGGAAGCGAGGAATATTTTAATAGAAAGAAACTTAAGGTTGGTAGCTCATGTTGTTAAAAAGTACAGTGGCACAGGTAAAGATATAGATGATTTAATATCTATTGGGACAATAGGGCTTATAAAAGCAATTTCCACCTTTGATTCTTCTAAAGGAACACATCTTGCCACATATGCAGCCAGATGTATAGAAAACGAAATACTTATGTCTATACGAACGGAAAAAAAGATGAAAGGAGAGGTTTTTCTCCAAGACCCTATTGGTGTCGATAAAGAGGGCAATGAGATATCTTTGATGGATGTACTTGGCACAGAGGAAGATGAAATATCAGAGCAAGTGGAGAAAAAACTTCAAATTAAAAAGTTGTACAGTAAAATGAACAGCGTTTTAAAAAACAGAGAAAAGGTAATTATAGAAATGAGATACGGGTTATATAATGGTAAAGTGAGAACTCAAAGAGAAATAGCAAAAATGCTGGGTATATCTCGATCATATGTTTCAAGGATTGAGAAGAAGGCTTTAAATAAGCTTTTTAAAGAGCTTTCCATGTAAAACTGTTTGTATTGACAGTTTATTTTTTTTTATTATATAATTTTAACTAAATGAGGTGAAGATATGTATAAAAAGTTAATTCCTGATATTATAGTGGAAAATATCTATGATATCAATTTAGACTTTTTAAAAGAAAAAGGAATTACCAGTCTTGTCTTAGATATTGACAATACTTTAGTGCCTCAAAAATCAAAATTTCCCGATAAAATGACTATTGAATGGCTTGAAAAAGTAAAAAAAGAGGGGTTTAAAATTTGTCTCATTTCAAATAACACTAAAAGAAGAGTGAATGAATTTAAAGAAAAAGTTGGTGTACCTGGAATAGCTTGGGCCATTAAGCCGAGAAAAGGAGCTTTTAAAAAGGCTTTAAAGATTTTAAATGCTAAGCCTAATGAAACAGCTTTAATAGGAGATCAAATATTTACTGATATTTTTGGTGGCAAAAGAGCAGGTTTATATACTATTTTGGTAAAACCTCTATCAGAAGAGGAATTAGGATGGACTAAACTTATGAGAAAAGCGGAAAAACATGTACTTAAAAGGATTGAGAGATATGGAGATTAATTCAAATACTAAACTGTATGGTCTTATAGGGCATCCTGTAGAACATAGTTTATCCCCTTTAATACATAACTATGCTTTTAAGTCTTTAAATTTAAATTGTGTCTACACTGTTTTTGATGTTTTGCCGGAAAAGCTTGAAGAAGCAGTAAAAGGAGTAAAAGCTTTAGGAATAAGAGGAGTTAATGTAACTGTACCTCATAAAGAGAAAATAATTAAATACCTAGATGTGATCTCAGAAGAAGCATTAAAAATTGGCGCAGTCAATACTGTAGTCAATGAAGGAGGAATATTGAAAGGATATAATACGGATGTCTATGGCTTTATAGACTCATTAACAGAAGTAGGAGAAAAAATTGAAGGGAGGAAAGCTGTTGTTTTAGGAGCTGGTGGGGCTTCTAAGGCAGTTTGTGTCGCTCTTGCTCTAAAAGGGATAGATTCGATAATAATTGCCAATAGAAGTGTTGAAAGAGCAAAAGATTTGTCAGAATATATTAAAAGGGAATTTAAGATTCAGTGCGATTACTGTAGTATAAATGAAGTAGAAGAAATACCAGAAATAGACATGCTTGTTAATACTACAAGCATGGGAATGTATCCAAATGTGGAAGATTCACCTGTTAGCGAAAGAGTGGTTTTAAAAGCTAAATTTGTATATGACCTTATTTACAACCCTTTTGAAACTACTTTTTTAAAACATGCGAAAAAGAATGGAATAAAGTATTCTAATGGACTTTTTATGCTACTTAATCAAGCTAATTATTCTTTCAAGTTGTGGACAGGGGAATTTTTCGACAAAAATTTGGTATACATGCATTTAAAAGAAGGAATTACGCATAATTTGTAGAATATTTTATAAAGAGTAGATGAAGTGAGGCTATATGTGGGCACTTTATGCCTCACGGATACAGTGGTGCAACCGGCTTATGTCGGCTTTATTATTTTTGGAGGTATATTTTATGGCCAAAAAAAAGCTAGGAGAGCTTTTAGTTGAGGTAGGGCTTATAACAGAAGAACAACTAAAGCACGCAATAGAAGTTCAGAGCAAAACAGGAGAAAAGTTAGGAAAAGTTCTCATTAAATTGGGGTATGTTACAGAAAGCCAAATACTAGAGGCTTTAGAATTTCAATTAGGTATTCCACATGTAGATTTGCAAAAATACTATATTGACCCAGATGTGGCAAAATTAATTCCCGAAGCTGTTGCTAAAAGACATACTATTATTCCTATAAAAAAAGATGAAGATGGTATATTGGTAGCAATGGCAGACCCTCTGAATATTTTTGCACTAGATGATGTGAGAATCATTACGAAACAAAATGTAAAGCCTTTAATTGCTTCTGAAGGAAGTATCTTAAAAGCCATAGATAGAATTTACGGAAGAGAACAGGCAGAAAAAGCAGTACAGGATTTTAAAAAGGAGTTTCAAAGTGAAAGTCAAGAAGAGCTGCCAGATGAGATTCTTGAAGAAGTACAAAACGCGCCTGCTGTACGCTTTGTAAATTCTATAATTGAGCAGGCAATAAAGAATAGGGCTTCAGATATTCACCTTGAACCTACTGAAAAAGACCTTAGAATTCGATTTAGGATAGATGGACAATTAACAGAAGCTATGAAGACTATAAAAAGTACCCATGCCCCTGTTGTGACAAGAGTAAAAATTATGGCTAATATGAACATCGCTGAAAGAAGACTTCCTCAAGATGGCAGATTTGATTTTACTACAGGTGGTAAAAATATTGACATAAGAGTTTCTTCGTTGCCCACTGTTTTTGGAGAGAAGTTGGTATTGAGGCTTTTAGACAAGGAAAATTTTATAATGACAAAGGAGCAATTAGGTTTTGAAGAAGAGGATCTGGTGCTCTTTGATAAACTTATCAAAAGGCCTAATGGCATTGTGCTTTTGACTGGTCCTACAGGTAGTGGGAAAACCACCACTCTTTATGCAATGCTGAGAGAGCTTAACAAACCCAATGTTAATATAATAACTGTTGAGGACCCTGTTGAGTATTCCCTTGAGGGAATAAACCAGGTACAAGTTAATGAAAAGGCAGGCCTTACCTTTGCGACTGCTCTTAGGTCAATTTTGAGGCAAGACCCTGATATAATTATGATTGGAGAAATTAGAGATACTGAAACTGCTGAGATAGCTATTCGTTCTGCCATAACAGGGCACTTAGTCCTTTCCACTTTGCATACAAATGATGCGGCGGGAGCGGTGACTAGGCTTATAGATATGGGTATAGAGCCTTATCTTGTATCTTCTTCTGTAGTAGGGGTTATTGCTCAGAGATTGGCGAGAAAAATATGTGATAACTGTAGAATTTCTTATAAAGCTTCCAAAGGTGAAAAAGAGCTATTGGGAATTTCAGAAAATGAAGACATTACTTTATACAAGGGGAGAGGGTGCCCTGTTTGTAATAAAACAGGCTATAGGGGAAGAATTCCTATATATGAGATAATGACTGTTACTTCTGATATTAGAGAGCTTATAAATGCTAAGGTTTCCTCTGATGTTATTGGAGCTCAGGCTGTAAAAAATGGCATGAAAACTTTACGAGAAACTGCTAAAAGACTTGTATTACAAGGAAAAACTACAATTGATGAAATGATAAGACTAACTTACGAGGAATGAGGGATATGGATACAAAGGAACTTTTAAAATTAGTAGTTGAAAGAAAAGCTTCAGACTTGCATATAACGGTTGGAGTACCTCCAGTTCTTAGAATTAATGGCTATTTAGAAAAATTAGAAGGGGAACCTTTTACCCCTGGGCAGACTGAAGAAATAGTTAGGGATTTATTGACAAGTGAGCAATTGAAAAAGTTAGAACAAAATGGAGATATTGATTTGTCCTATTCAGTTACAGGTTTAGGAAGGTTTAGAATAAATGTATACAAACAAAGGGGAAGCTATAGCCTTGCAATAAGGTCTGTGGCTTTGAGAATTCCAACAATAGAAGAATTAGGACTTCCTCCAATACTTAAAGATTTAGCTTTAAAGACAAGAGGACTTATATTGGTAACAGGACCTACTGGCAGTGGTAAATCTACTACGTTGGCTGCAATGGTGGACTGGATAAATTCTAAAAGGACTTGTCACATTCTCACATTGGAGGACCCTATAGAGTATTTGCATAAGCACAATAAAAGCATAGTAAATCAAAGGGAAATTGGACATGATGCAGTCTCTTATGCCTCTGCCCTAAGAGCTGCTTTGAGGGAAGACCCAGATGTCATACTGGTAGGAGAGATGAGAGATTTAGAGACAATACAGATTGCCATAACTGCTGCTGAGACAGGCCATCTTGTTTTGTCCACTCTTCACACAATAGGAGCCGTTAAGACGATCGATAGGATTATTGATGTTTTTCCTCCCCATCAGCAGCAGCAGATAAAAATTCAGCTTTCAAATGTTTTAGAGGGAATTATTTCTCAACAGCTTATACCTAAAAAGGACAACAGCGGCAGAGTAGTTGCGACAGAAGTGATGATTGCTACTCCTGCTATAAGAAATCTCATAAGAGAAGGGAAGACTTTCCAGATACAGTCGGCAGTTCAAACAGGTAGCAAGTTTGGAATGATGACAATGGATATGTCTATTTTACATCTGTTAAAAAGAGGAGTTATTTCTTTGGAGGATGCATTGACCTATTGTGTGGACCAAGAGAATTTTTCTCGCATGATATAGAGGTGATTATATGCCGTTGTATGCTTATAGGGCAAGGGATATGGGAGGAAATCTCGTTACAGGGACTTTGGAAGTTGACTCAAAATCTCAGTGTATTGACATTTTAAAACAGAGAAATTATTATATAATCGACATACAAGAAGAGATAGTCAAACAAGACATACTCGATTTTAGTTCTTTTAAAAAGGTCAAAGTAAAAGATATTGCGGTCTTCTGTCGGCAGTTTGCCACTCTGATAAATGCAGGGATTCCTATAGTGACCTCTTTGGTTACTATGAGAGAACAAGTGGAGAATAAAAGACTGAAAAATGCTTTGAGAGAGGTGTACGAAGAAGTTCAAAAAGGAAGGACTCTTTCTGATGCTATGAAAAGGCACAGTGATGTTTTTCCTATGCTTTTATATAATATGGTGGAAGTGGGGGAAGTAAGCGGTACTTTAGATAAAGTGATGAATGAAATGGCAGAACACTATGAAAAAGAGAATGAATTAAATCAGAAAATAAAGTCTGCCCTTACATATCCTGTAATTGTGTCAATCGTAGCGATTTTGGTGGTTATATTTCTCTTGACAAATGTTTTGCCTATTTTTGTGGGGATGTTTGAAAATGCTGAAGTTGAGTTGCCTCTTCCTACTCGTATACTTATTGCTATAAGCAGTTCTATATCTCAATATTGGTATTTTTACATAGGAGTAATTTTGGTGATTACTTATTCGATTTCGAGTTTTTTAAAGACACCTCAAGGAAGGTGCATTTATGACAGAATGCTTTTAAACATGCCAATCTTTGGCCCTTTAAACAAAAAAATTTTAATTTCCAGGTTTACAAGGACTTTAGGAACGTTGATAAGTGCTGGTGTACCGCTTATGAAGGCTATGGAAGTAGTAGAAAAAGTTATAGGCAATACAATAGTAGCAGAGGGACTTAAAAAAGCCCAAGAAGATATAAAAAAAGGCTTACCCCTTTCAGAACCTCTAAAAAGAATTGGCATTTTCCCGCCAATGGTGATTCAGATGATAGGTATTGGTGAAAGTTCAGGTTCATTGGACAGCATATTAAATAAAACTGCTGATTTTTATGACGGAGAAGTAGATACAGCCGTGTCACAAATGACAACTCTTTTAGAGCCTTTAATAATTGTTATGCTGGCGACAGTGGTAGGATTTATAGTTATTTCAATTGTCATGCCACTGTTTGAGTTATACAATTTCATAGGCCAGTGATATTGGGAAAGGGGGTGAAAAAGGATGGAATGGTTTGTAAAAGCATTAAACAAGGATGAGAGAGGTTTTACATTAATTGAATTGATTGTTGTCATTGCAATTTTAGGTGTACTGGCAGCCATTGCAGTGCCGAGAGTGACAACGTCATTGGCAAATGCGAGAGTAAAGGCTGATGAGGCAAATGTAAAGATATTACAAAATGCAATAGAGAGATATTATGTTGAGCATGACCAAACATACCCTCAATCACTGCAAACACTTGTTGATGAAGGTTATATCGATAAAATACCAACACCTCAACAACCAGGGAAAACATTTGATTATGATTCTACTACTGGAAAAGTTAGTATTAAATAGTGAGCAGGTTAAACAAAAACACCCCTCGGGCACATTTTTGTGCCCTCCTTAATATCTTTTTAGGAGGTCACTATGAAAATACTACTTTACATATTCATATTTTTATTCGGCACAATTATAGGAAGTTTTTTAAATGTGGTCATATATAGAGTTCCCAGAAAAGAATCCATAATATACCCTTCCTCCCATTGTCCCAAATGCGGTCATGAATTAAATGGTATTGATTTAATACCAATATTGAGTTATATTTTACTTAAAGGAAGATGCAGGTACTGTGGAGAAAAAATTTCAATAAGATACCCTGTTGTGGAGCTTCTTACAGGAATTGTATTTGTAATAATTTACTCTAAATTTGGGTTGGACGTGAAGGCTTTTTCTTACATGTTTCTTTCTTCTGTGCTGATTTCAGTAAGTTTTATAGATTTGGAACACAAAATTATACCCAATAGCATAATAATAGCTGGATTTATAGGTGCTTTAATTTTTAGACTGCTCATGTATAGTTATGGCTTTTTAGACTACATTCTGGGATTTTTATTGGGTGGGGGAATACTCCTTCTCATCTCTCTTCTCTCAGGAGGGGAAATGGGGGGAGGAGATGTAAAATTGATGGCTCTTATAGGCTTTTTTATAGGATGGAAGCTTGTGCTTTTAAATTTGTTGCTGGGTGTTGTGTTGGGAGCTTTGGCAGGTGTTTTACTTGTACTTTTTAAGATAAAAAGCAGAAAGGACTACATACCTTTTGCACCTTATCTGTCTTTAGGATGGCTTATTTCAATCTTATACGGATATGAGATTTTAAATTACTATTTAAAACTCATAAGGGGCTAAGCTTATGAAGGGGGAAGAGGGGCTAACTTTAATAGAGCTCATATCAACTTTAGCTATTTTGTCTTTAATTTTTCTACTAGTTATCCCTTCTACCAGTTTTTTTGACGCCTCTAAATCCAATTTAAGGCTTAAAATTTTAGCAGAAGAAGTGGTAAAAGACTTAAGATATATACAGCAGAAGAGCATTTTTGAGAAAGAGATACTATACTTTGAAATTATGGAGGACAAGAAGGGATATTATATAAGTTCTTATAATGACGACAAAATTATTAAAGAGAAAAAATTTCCACAGGGTGTGACCATAGAGAAAAATATAAGGAAAGAAATACGGTTTAATGAGGTGGGAGTTCCTTCTAATGGAGGGTGTACTGTAACTTTAAAAAATGAAAAGCAGAAGATAGAAATAACTATTCTTCCTGCTACAGGGCGAATCATGATAAAAGGGGATTACTGAGGGTGATGACAATGGGGTTTTTAAAAGATGAAAAGGGGATGACTTTAATAGAAGTCCTGGTTTCTATTGCGATATTTGCAATAGTGGCAGTGCCTATTTTGGGGATTTTTAGTCAATCAGCTGTAACGGCTGCAGATTCAAGAGTTAAGACAAAGCAAGTGGCGATTGCCCGCACAGTGGCTGAAAATATAAAAGCGGGAAATGTAAAAAGTGATTCTGACCTAAAAAAAATACTGGAAGAGTATGAAAAGGAGGGCTTTTTGCCCTTTGTGGAAAAGATACAAAAAGATGGAGTCACTCAATACAAAATAAGTATTGGGAAAATAGGTTCTAACTCCTATTACACTCTTTATGTTGTAGGACCCCAGACAGGCATCACCAATTACACTCCTGTGGTTGTACCTTCTACTCCTGGCAGTGGAGGAAGTATATTCGATAAAGTACTCAATTACGTTTTGAGTCTTATAACGATTATAATTGTGGCTATTTGGAGTGCACTCTTTATCTTGTTTGTCATTATACCTGCTTTTGGATGGGAATCTGTTATAAAAGTTCCTCAATTTGTTTTATCTGTTGTAGATGCTATAAACTCCGGTTACAGGACATTAAAAGATATAGCTATAACTGCTGCGGGTAAAATAGGACTTGGTATTCCATGGTGGTTAAGATGGTGGTAAGAAAAGAAGAAGGCTTTACTTTAATAGAGCTTATAGTCACTCTTGCTATATTGGGAGTAGTGTTATCTATATATTCTTCTCTTTATTACTCGGGTTACATGTCTTTTCAGAGCACTGAGAACAGTGTAGATGTAGAACAAAATGTGAGATTTGCCATGAATTATATAATAGCGCAGTTAGACAAAGGTCCAGATGAAGTGGTGATTATAAATGGGGGAAGGGGATTAGAGATAAACTGGAAAGACAGCAATTCTAATGTTGTTAAATCTATTATTATCAAATTTGATGAGAAGAAACATGCTTTGTATCTTGATGACAACAAAGGCCATGAATTAGCTACTAAAATTTACGACTTTAAGGTTACTCAAAAAGGTCCTTACATGATAAACGTGTACATAAAGGGGCAGAGGAATGATAGGGGATTAAATGAGTTTTCACTTTCTAATGACTTCTTTTTAAGAAAGAGTGATGTAAGTGCTAAATGAAAAAGGGTCAGCTTTAATTTTTACATTAATGGTCATTTTGATACTCACTGTGTTGGCGACTGCTGTTTTGGAAGTCACAATGACAAACTACAAACTCTCTAAAGCTTATGCCGATTCATCTTCTGCCGCATATGCTGCTGAAGCAGGCTTGGAAATTGCAAAGAGTGAATTTAATGAAACTTTACTTTTGTATTTAGCTCAAAGAGCACAGAACATCATATATAATGCTAATCCGAAAGTGCCTAGAGATTTTTTATATAAAAGCATTTACTATTTTGTGCAAAATTATCTTGATCAGGCTGTTTTTAGTAAGTATCCGAAAAGTGGGTATCTGGGAGATGGAGGACAGAAGTACACTGTGGACATGCACATGGACAGCAATTATCAAGGGCTTCAGTATACCATTCACATTTACTCTCAGGGAGAGTATAAGAAGACTAAAAAAGAAGGATATGCTAGGTTGATTATCAACCTTGAGTCGCCAAATCCCTTGACAATAGCTGAATGGGAAATAAAATGATAAGGAGAGGGTTTTTATGCATCTTAAAAATTACATGGAAGACGCTGTTGACCAAATGATGGATAAGGTTTTGAAAGATTTAGACGTTTGTAAATGCGACAGGTGTAGAATGGACATAAAAGCTTTAGCACTTAACAATTTGCCTCCGAAATATGTTGTATCAGAAGAAGGAGAACTGTATGTAAAGACAAACGAGTTAGTCAGGCAATTTGAGGTAGACATAATAAAAGCCATAACAATGGCTGCTATTAAAGTGAATAACAATAAGCGCCATTAGGAGGTAAAAAATGCTTGGAATTGAAATAGGAAATTTTAATACAAAATTATTAGTTGGAGAAAAAAAGAATAAATTTTTTGGTAAAAGGTTAATGATAAATACGCCTTCTAATGTGATAACTAATGGTAAAATTATTGATATAAATTCATTGGCAGATGTAATTAATGAGACTTTGAAAAGGAACAATATCAAAGAAAAACAAGTGTGTTTTACTATTTCCAGCTCAAATAATATAATAAGGGATTTAGAATTGCCATTAATGAAAGAAGATGAAGTCGAAAAGGCCTTATACTATGAGATTGAGCAATACATCCTTGACACTGAAAATTATGTAATAGATTATAGATATTTACCTAATATTGCGGAGAAAGATAAAATGATTAGAGTACTGATTGCCTCTTCTCCTAAGGATATAATAGAAAAATATGTTAAATTAGCAGAGATGTTAAAATTAAAATTAGAAGCCATTGATATTTATAGCAATTCAATTTATAAAGCTTGTAAAAAGGTGAATTTAGCTGAAGGAATAGTGTCAGTTGTAGATATAGGGGCAGTTGTTACCAATGTGACGGTGATTGATAACGGAAATTACATTTTTAGTAGGAGCATAGAGTTTGGTGGAAATAAAATTACACAAATAATTGCGAATGCCTTTAATATAGATTTTCAAGCAGCAGAAGAATATAAAAGGGCAAAAAAATTTATTGGAGAAGAAAACTATAAGGATATAGAAGATACTATACTTTTATCCTTTTCGGAAGTGTTTCAACAGCTAAGCCGAATATTTGATTTTTATTATGCCACATATCATAAAAATATACAAAAAATTATCATGTTAGGTGGTACTTCTAAACTTTTAGGATTGAGAGAATACGTGGAAGATTATTTTAGGATACCTACTTTTGTGATAGAAACAGAAGATTATTTATACTTTTTACCTGTTTATGGATGCCTTTTAAGGGGGGAATAGGTTGAAGGATATAAACCTCATACCAGCTGAACTAAAGGAACAAAAAATGCGAAGAAAAAAACAAATATCCCGTCTTTTTTTTGTGTTTGTTTTAACCACCGTTATTTTTGCCTTAATAGCTTTTCCACTGGTATATATCAATAAATTGTATCAAGACTTAAAATACGCAGATAATGAATTAGGTAAATTTAAAGACATTTCTCAGTTGCAGCAAAATGTAAAAGATTTATCCGCTTATATAGAAAAGAAGAAAAGCTTAATAGAAAAATTGAAAAAGCAAAAAGTGGATGCAGTAGGTATATTGCAAAATTTAGCCTCAAATATACCTGAAAAAGTATCTATTGATTCTTTGAAATATGAGAAAAATATTTTGGAAATAGATGGACAAGCACTTTCAGAATCTGATATAGCAGCTTTTATGCTTAACCTAAGAAGTATAAGTTATGTAGAAGATGTGAAAGTGATATCGGTGGATTTGACAGATAAAGGCCTTCTAAAATATGTTTTACAAGTAAAAATCAAGGTGGTATCATAGATGAAGCTTACAAGGAGAGAAAGAGTATTAATTTACTTTGCTGTCATACTCGGATCTTTTGCACTTTATTATCAATATTATTTAACTCCCAAAATTTTAGAAATACGAAATTTATCTATTGAATTAAAAAACAAAAAGCAAATTTTAGAACAAGTAACTGCTTTAAACAATAAAAGTTTAAAAGAAGGTTTAGACAAGCAACAAACTCAACTAAAGGAATTAAGCATGATTTTACCAGAGGAAAGGGATATAGAAATTTTTCTTTTTAATTTACAACAAATGGTCAATGATACAGGTGTAAAGACAAAAAGCTTAACTTTTGAAAACCAAGATCAAAGTCAAAATGAAACTAGTAATGTGAAAAAAGAAGATTTTGTAACAATACCCGTAAATATTACTGTTTCAGGTAATTACGATGAGATTATAGCTTTTCTAAAGGAAATACAAAATTCTAAAAGACTTTGTAACATTCAAAGTTTCTCTGTTGAAAAAGACCAAAATCAGCAAAATCTTCTTTTGACTCTACAGATTTTTATTTATTCAATGAAAGACAGTGGTGGTACTTCAATACCGACAGATTTTTTAAAAGGTAAAAGTAACCCTTTCAAGTCTCTGTATGATGATACCAGAAGTGAACAATCAAATAATGTAGAACAGCCTTCTGCTTCTCAATCTCCTCAAAACATAGATGTAAATAAGGTAATAACTGATACTATAGAAAAAGTTTTAAAAGAGAAAATACCTTCATTGCCTTAGGGAGGAAATATTCATGAAAAACATCGTTTTAACGGGTTTTATGGCTACCGGGAAAACTACTGTTGGCAAAAAAGTAGCTACCACCATGTCCTTTGGTTTTATAGATACGGATAAAATGATTGAAAAAATGGCAAATATGACTGTTTCAGATATTTTTGAAAAATATGGAGAAGACTATTTTAGGAGATTGGAAAAAGCAGCGGTTATAAAAGCAGCTCGATTAAAAAATTTTGTGATTGCTACAGGAGGGGGAGTTGTATTAAACCCCTCAAATATTGTACAATTAAGAAAAAATGGTGTAGTCATTTGCTTTGTAGCCAGGCCAGAAATTATATTGAGGAATATAGGAAAGAATAAAGACAGGCCTCTTCTTATGGTGGATAATCCAGAAGAGAAAATAAGACAGCTTCTAAAAGAAAGAGAGCCTTTTTATAGGTTTGCCGACTACACTATTGATGTATCCGATATGACAATAGATGAAGTAGCAGAGGAAGTTATAAAGGCTTACATTAGACTTAAGAAAGGATGAGAGGATTGGCTATAAAATTTGGACCATCTGGGAATTCTGATAGTTTCTACAAAGAAGGGCATAAATCTTCTTTAGAAATGCCTGAATGGCTCCATAACATGGGGCTTGATGCGTATGAATATTCTTTTTCAAGGGGAATAAAAATTAGCGAAAAGATGGCTAAGGAGCTTAAGGAAGGGGCACAAAAATTCAACATAACTATTACTGTTCATGCTCCTTATTACATAAACTTAGCTACTACGGATAAAACCAAAATGGAGAATTCCAAGAGATACTTAATAGATAGTTTAATTGCAGGAAAATGGATGGGGGCTAAAAGGGTAACTTTTCATCCTGGTTCGGGAGCAGAAGGGACGAGAAAAGAGGCTTTAGAGAGAGCAAAAAAACTTTTAAAGGAAATTTTAAAAGAGATAGAGGACAAAGGACTTACTGACATAACCCTATGTCCAGAGACAATGGGAAAGAAAAACCAATTGGGTACTTTAGAAGAAGTATTGGAGCTGTGTAATGTGGATAAGAGAATTATTCCCACTATAGACTTTGCCCATTTACATGCAAGAGATAATGGAAGGTTTAAGTCTATAGAAGATTATGCAGAGGTTTTGGATATTATTGAAAGGTATTTGGGAAAAGAAAGGGCGAAAAAGATACACGTCCATTTTAGTAGAATTGAATACACAGATCAGGGAGAAAAAAGGCATTGGACACTGAAAGACACTCAATACGGGCCAGAATTTGAGCCTTTGGCACAGCTTTTCTATGAAAGAAAGATGGAGCCTATTGTCATATGTGAATCGAGAGGAACTATGGCAGAAGATGCTTTAAAACTAAAAGAGATATATCTAAATATTGCAAAAAGGATGTCGAAAGTATGAGAATTGTAGTAAAAGTTGGTACAAGCACTTTGACATATGAAAATGGTAAATTGAATTTAGAAATAATGGAGAAGTTAGTAAGGCAAATTGCTAATTTATTAAACAGAGGAGAGGAAGTAGTATTAGTAACTTCTGGGGCAATTGGGGCGGGAATGGGAAAATTAAATTTAAAGGAAAAACCTAAAACCATCCCAGAAAAGCAATCCTTAGCGGCTATAGGGCAAGGGCTTTTAATTGAAATTTATGAAAAGTTTTTTAATGAATATGGCAAAATTACTGCGCAAGTTCTTTTGACTAAGGAAGATTTTAGCGATAGAAGAAGATATTTAAATGTCAGTTATACCTTGTCAAACCTGCTCAAATGGGGTGTTGTGCCAATAATAAATGAAAATGATACAGTAACTGTTGATGAAATTAAAATTGGAGACAATGACACTTTAGCGGCGCTGCTTGCTAGTTTAGTTGAGGCTGATATTTTAATAATTTTAACTGACATTGATGGGCTTTATGATAAAGACCCTCGAATTTATAAAGAGGCAAAAATTATAGAAGTCGTAGAAGAGTTTTCAGATGAATTGTTTAAAATTGCGGGTAGTGCTGGGACAAAAAGAGGAACTGGGGGAATGTATACAAAGATTCAGGCAGCAAAGATATGTTGGAATTCAGGAGTTAAGATGATTATAGCGAATGGGAAAATTGACAATGTATTAAATCAAATAGCAAATGGCGAAAAAATTGGCACTACATTTTTGCCTATGAAAAAGCCAATAAGTAGCAGAAAAGTTTGGATTGCTTTTAATGCGAAAGTAAGCGGAAGACTTTTTATTGATGAAGGAGCAGCGAAAGCTATTATAAAGCATGGGAAAAGTCTATTACCAAGTGGAGTTGTAAAAACTGAAGGGGATTATGATGTAGGAGACTGTGTTGCAGTGGTTGACCATCAAGAAAAAGAGATTGCCAGAGGACTTATTAATTATTCTTCAGAAGAAGTTGAAAAGATAAAAGGTTGTAAAACTCATGAGATAGAAAAGATATTAGGTTATAAATATTACGATGAAGTAATCCATAGGGATAATCTTGTAATACTTGAAAGAGGTGAGAAGTTTGGAAGTTGAAGTAAAGGCAAAACAGGCAAAAGCTGCGGCCAGAAGAATGGCTGTGTTAGATGAAAATACAAAGAATTTAGCTTTGAATCACATGGCAGATGCTTTAATAAAAGATATAGGAAAAATACTTGAGGCTAATAAAAAGGATGTTGTGGAGGCTGAAAAAAGGAATATAAAAGCTTCTCTTATTGATAGACTAAAACTTGATGAAAAAAGAGTCGAAGCTATGGCAAAAGGATTAAGAGAGATTTCTGCTCTTCCTGACCCTGTAGGAAGTATAGAAAAGATGTGGAAAAGACCAAATGGACTTCCAATTGGCAAAATGAGAGTGCCAATTGGAGTAATAGGTATAATTTATGAATCTCGCCCGAATGTGACAGCTGATGCGGCAGGCCTTTGTTTGAAATCGGGAAATGCTGTGATTTTAAGGGGAGGAAGCGATGCAATCAATTCTAATATAGCAATTTCTTCTATTCTTGCCAAGGCTGCTTATGAGACTGGGATTCCTGAAGGTGCAATACAGCTTATAGAAAATACTGATAGAGAAGAAGTAAACCGTATGATGAAGTTAAACGGTCTAATTGACCTCATTATTCCTCGAGGTGGAGCCAGTCTTATAAAAAATGTCATTGAAAATTCTACAGTGCCTGTAATAGAGACAGGAGTAGGCAATTGTCATATTTTTGTTGATGAAACAGCTAAGTTTAATATGGCAAAAGACATCATTGTGAATGCAAAAGTTCAAAGGCCAGGGGTATGTAATGCAGTAGAGACAGTTTTGGTTCACAAATCTATTGCAAAAGAGTTTTTGCCTTTAATGGTAGAAGAATTGACTTCTTTGGGAGTAGAAATAAGAGGGTGTCAAATTACAAAAGAAATATGTCCTCAAGTTAAAGAGGCTACAGATAAGGATTGGGAAACGGAATATTTAGACCTTATACTGGCTGTAAAAGTTGTAGATGGCATAGAAGAAGCCTTAGATCATATTTCAAAGTATTCCACAGGCCATTCTGAAAGCATTATTACAGAAAATTATGAAAATGCCATGATGTTTTTAAAATCTGTAGATTCGGCTGCTGTGTATGTAAATGCTTCTACTCGCTTTACAGATGGAGGAGAATTTGGTTTTGGGGCAGAGATAGGAATAAGTACACAAAAAATGCATGCGAGAGGGCCAATGGGACTTGAGGAGCTTACCACCTACAAATATGTAATTTTAGGTAGTGGACAAATAAGGAAATAAGGTGTATTATAGTAAAGTGAGGTGAGATTATGAAAAGAGTTTTGATAATTCATGGCCCTAATGTAAATCTGACAGGTAAAAGAGAAAAAGAGGTATATGGAGATATAAATTACGAAGAAATAAATAATCTGATAAAAAGAGAGGCTGCAAAATTAGATATAGCTGTCAAGATTCAGCAATCTAATAGTGAAGGAGAAATAATTAATCTTATTCATTCTGCAGAAAACAATTTCGATGCTATAATTATAAATCCTGCAGCTTACACTCATTACAGTTTAGCTATTATGGATGCTATTGCAGCTGTGTCAGTTCCAGTAATAGAAGTTCATATTTCAAATATTTTTGGAAGGGAGGATTACAGAAAGACCTCTGTTACTGCATCTAAATGCAAAGGTGTGATAACGGGGTTTGGACCTTATAGTTATGTCCTTGCCCTCAATGCAGTTAAGTTTTTAGAGGATTCAATTGGGGGGTAAATTCATGAATAAAAGATTACAAAATTTGAGAAATTTGATGAAGAAAAGAGATATAGAGGCTTTTGTGATTTGCAAATTTGTCAATGTTACATATATTACTGGCTTTACTGGAGATGACAGCGTAGCTCTTGTGACCCACGATAAAGCTATTTTTATTACAGATGGAAGATATACTGAGCAAGCACAAAAAGAAGTTAAAGATTTTGAAGTTATCGAGCACAAAACTGGCATAAAAGAAGTTTTAAAAGAATACATTAAAACATTGGGGATAAAAAAATTAGCCTTTGAAGAAAGTATTTCTTATGGACAGTATAGGGAATTAAAAGAGTTTTTAGAGATTGAGCTAATACCACAGGCTAATTTGGTAGAGACTTTGAGAATGGTAAAAGATGAGGAAGAAATAGAAAACATAAAAAAAGCACAAAATATTACTGATAAGGCTTTTGAGTATTTGTTAAATTTCATTAAAGTAGGAATGACAGAAAAAGAAGTAGCATTAGAATTAGAGTATTTTATGAAGAAACAAGGAGCAGAAGACCTATCTTTTGATACGATTGTAGCATCAGGTAAAAGGTCCTCTCTCCCTCATGGAAAAGCCTCTGAAAAAGTGATAGAAAAAGGTGATTTTGTCACAATAGATTTTGGATGTAAAGTAAATGGTTATTGTTCTGATATGACAAGAACGATAGTGATGGGAAAAGCTAATGAAAAGCAAAAAGAGATATATAACATAGTTTTAGAAGCACAGCAAAAAGCGATAGCTAATTTAAAGGCAGGACTTACCTCAAAAGAGGCGGATTTGTTAGCAAGGTCTGTCATTGAAGAAAAAGGTTATGGTAAGTATTTTAGTCACTCTTTAGGACATGGAGTAGGGCTTGAAGTTCATGAGGCGCCGAGCTTGTCTTTCAAAAAAGAAGAAATTTTAAAAGAAGGGGCAATTGTTACAGTAGAACCAGGTATATATATTCCCTATTTTGGTGGCGTAAGAATCGAAGATATGGTATTATTAAAAGAAGATGGTGTTATAAATTTAACTAAATCATCGAAATATTTAATTGAATTAAACTAAAGCGATGGAGGGATTTTTTTGATAGCAGCAGGTGATTTCAGAAAAGGAGTAACTATTGAGGTTGACGGACAGGTTTTTACAGTTGTGGATTTTATGCATGTTAAGCCAGGAAAAGGTGCAGCTTTCGTGAGGACAAAACTTAAAAATGTGATGACAGGGGCTGTAATAGAGAAAACTTTCAGCCCAACAGAAAAGTTTGAGGAAGCAGTTATAGAAAGAAGAGAAATGCAGTATTTGTACAATGATGGAGAACTTTATTATTTTATGGACACAGAAACTTATGAGCAAATTCCTTTAAATTATGATAAAGTTGAGGACGCAATTAAATACATAAAGGAAAATATGGTTGTTACAGTAAAGTTCTATAAAGGCGAAGCCTTTTCTGTTGAGCCCCCTACTTTTGTTGAGCTGGAAGTTGTAGAAACAGAGCCTGGATTTAGAGGAGATACTGCAACGGGTGGTTCCAAACCGGCAACTGTAGAAACTGGTGCTGTCATCCAAGTCCCATTGTTTATAAACGTTGGAGACAAAATAAGAATTGACACTCGAACCGGAGAATATTTAGAGAGGGTATAAACGCAGCAATTTGTCAAATACTATTTTGTAAAGGAGGGTATGTGGAATATGGAATACTTAAATGAAAGGGTTTCCTACTTAAGAGGGTTAGCAGACGGCTTAGGGATAGATGACAGCACAAAAGAAGGTAAAATAATTTTGGCAATTTTAGATACTTTAGAGGATTTTGCAGATGCTATAAATGAGCTGGAAGCTTCCCATTCCGAATTAGATGATTATGTGGGAGAAATAGATGAAGACCTTTCTGAAATTGAAAACCACATATATGGCGATGAGGACTATGAGGATGAGGATGACGACTATGACTATGATTATGACGATGATGAGGAATATGAGGATGAAGACGAGGATTATGAAGAGTATGTAGAGGTAGAATGTCCTAATTGCCATATGTTGATAAGTGTGGAAGAAGAACTTCTAGAAGATGAAGATGCTGAGTTGGTATGTCCTCATTGCAATGAAACCCTAAAAGTAAAAAATTTGAAAATTGTAGATGATGATGAAGATTAATTTAAAATACCCACTAACGAAAAGTTAGTGGGTATTTTTTTATTCATAAATATTTAGCCTTATAAATATAATTTTACAAGAGGAGGGACAGGTATATGAACACAAGAAAAAATTTTGAGGAAGTACTTTATGCTCTTCCTCCGTCAGTAAGAGAGGTAATTACAAAAATTCCTGATGACCTGTTGCAAGAAGTAGAAGAAATACGTCTTAGAGTAAATAGACCTCTCACAGTTTATTTGAAAAATGAAGAAAAGTTTGTGTCAAAAGAAGGGACTATTTCTTTTTCACCTTCTTTGGCCTATATTGTTACTTCTGAAGATTGTGAAAAAGCTCTTCAATTAATATCTAAATCTTCTCTTTATGCTTTTGAAGAAGAAATAAGAAATGGATATATTACTTTAAAAGGTGGTTACAGAGTAGGTATAGTTGGAAAATGTGTGTTAGAAAATGGTTATATAAAGACTTTAAAGAATATTTCTGGATACAATTATCGAATATCAAAAGAGATAATAGGAGTGGCAGAGGAAATATTAAAATATTTAATTACTCCTTCTAAAGACGTATATAACATTTTAATAATATCACCTCCTCAATGTGGCAAAACAACTCTCTTAAGAGATATTACAAGATGGATAAGTAATGGAATAGATTTTTTGGGATTTAAAGGTAAAAAAGTAGGCGTAGTAGATGAGAGGTCAGAAATTGCCGGCTGTTACAATGGTATACCTCAAATGGATGTGGGAATTAGGACTGATGTGTTAGATGGATGTCCTAAGGCTTATGGCATGATAATGCTTATAAGGTCTATGTCTCCAGAAGTAGTAGTGACAGATGAGATAGGTAAAAAAGAGGACATAGAAGCGATTCATGAAGTGCTGAATACTGGTGTTAAGATTATAACTACAGTTCATGCAAATGACATTGAAGACCTTATGAAAAAACCTGTTTTAAAAGACGTTATTTCTTTAAGATATTTTGAACGTTATGTAATTTTAAGCAATCGTTTAGGGGCAGGTACAGTAGAAAAAATATTAGATGAGAATTTTAATACTTTGTTTAAAGGGCCCTATAGGAGAGGAAGGACTGAAAAATGAAATTACTTGGAATAGTTTTAGTTATTTTTTCTACCAGTAGTTTAGGGTATTTGTTTGCTTTGAAATATAAAATGAGGCGTTGGATACTTAAAAGCATGATATCTTCATTAAATCTTTTTAAAATAGAAATCACATATTCAAAAGCTCCTTTAGGAGAAATACTCATGGCAATTTCTCGCTCTTCAGATAAAAGTATAAAATTTGTTTTTTCTAAGACAGGAATGATATTATCACAAAATGAGGGTTATACTGCAGGAGAAGCTTGGGAGATAGCTTTAAATGAATGGGACAATAGCTATCTTAAAAAAGAAGATGTAGAAATTTTGAGGTCTTTTGGGTATGGACTTGGCAATTCTGACGTATACAATCAAGAAAAAAATTTTGATTTAGCCATTGAGCTTTTAAAAAGGCAACTTAGTAACGCAGAAGAAGAGAGTAAAAAGAACGAAAAGCTGTACAAAAATATTGGAGTTTTGGCAGGACTGGCGATAATCATATTGTTTTTATAGAGGAGGATTATAATGAACATAGATATAATTTTTAAAATTGCGGCAATTGGCATTCTGGTAACAGTATTAAATCAAGTATTAATCCATTCAGGGCGAGAAGAACAAGCAATGATGGTGACACTGGCAGGAATAGTAGTGGTTTTGATGATGGTGATAAATATGATAAACAATTTGTTTAATGCAGTAAAAACAATATTTCAACTTTATTAGGTGATAGAATGGAAATATTTCAAATTGTTATTTTAGGAATAGTGGTTTTGATTATTTTGACAGTTCTAAAAGAAACAAATCCTGAAATGGCAATAATTTTAAGTTTGGTAGCCGGAGTCATCATCTTTATGATGATTCTTCCAAAACTCAGCGCAATTGTAGAAGTCTTGAATACTCTTGCTAGAAAAAGTGGACTTGACAATATTTATTTTATGACAACTTTAAAAATCATTGGTATAGCTTATATAACAGAATTTGGAGTTCAGCTATGTCTCGACGCAAATGAGAAAAATTTGGCTTCTAAAATAGAGATAGCAGGAAAGATAATCATAATTTTTTTATCAATACCTATAATTGTTGCATTGATGGAAACAATTCTTTCAATAATGCCGTGAGGTGTAAAAGATTGAAAAAGGTACTTTTTGTAATTTTAATGATTATGATTTTATTAACAACTGCCAGAGCGGATACGGGACAACAAGATATAGAAAGCCAATTGAAAGGTATTGACACTTATCAGATTGACCGCTTTGTAAAAGAAGCTAATCAAAAAAATGGCAATATACTTCCCTATGTTGATATAAAGACTTATATACAAGATGTGATATCAGGAAAACAACCTTTTAATATAAAGGAACTCTTTGAAAATTTATTAAAATTGTTTTTCAAAGAATTATATTCCTCTGTAAGACTTTTAACACAACTTTTAATTTTGGCTGTAATTGGCGGCATATTAATGAATTTGCACAGTTCCTTTGAAAATGAAAATATAAGTGAGATTGCTTTTTTAGCGGTCTATATGGTTTTTATAGTAATAGCGGTTAAAAGCTTTACAGAAGCTTTAGGAATTGGCAAAGAGGCAATTGACAGTATGATTGATTTTATGCAATCGATGCTGCCTGTACTTATAACTTTACTTGTTTCAGTAGGTGCTTTTACCTCTGCAGCGTTTTTTCACCCTGTTGTCATTGTGACAGTTGAGTTTATAGCCCATCTGATGAGGGATTTTGTGTTGCCTATTATTTTGCTCATGACAGCTGTAAAAATTGTAGGAAATATTTCTGAAAAGTTTAGCTTGAATAAAATGGGGGATTTTTTTAAGACTTTGTCTACAGCTTCTATTTCAATTTTATTGAGTATTTTTTTAGGAGTAGTAACTATACAAGGTTTATCTTCTTCAATGGCAGATGGTGTCATATCGAGAACGGCGAAGTATACAGTTGGTGCTTTTTTGCCAGTAGTAGGAGGGCTTTTATCTGATAGTGTCGATGCAGTTATAGGGGCATCATTATTGATAAAAGGAGCAGTAGGCACTTATGGGCTTATAGCAATTGTGATAATTTCTGCAGTACCTTTAATAAAGCTTTTTTCTCTCATAATCATTTATCGCTTTGCAGCAGCAGTGATTGAACCAATCTCCGATAAAAGGATAGTAAATTGCCTTTCAGATGTGGCAACTTCTTTAACTTATGTTTTTGGAGTATTGGCTTCTGTTACTGTGATGATGTTCTTTACAATAACAGCTATTATAGGAACAGCTAATATTACCACTATGCTGAGGTAGGTGAAACAATGGAGTTTTTAAAAGACTGGATAACACAGATAATTTATATTGCAATCCTTTTGATAGTTTTAGAACTTTTAGTTCCTTCCTCCAGTTTAAAAAAATATGCTAAAGTTGCGATAGGGTTTGTAATCATGATTACTATCTTAAATCCTTTGATAAATTTTTTAAAAGGAGGAGCAAATATAGAAGCCTACGTATTTAAAAATGATTACTTTTTAAAAAACATAAATATTGAGCAAATCTCAAAAGAAGCAGAAAAGCAGAGGGATAATTTAATTGTGGCAGAATATAAAAAAAGGCTGATTGAACAGATTAAAGAAAAGCTTTTAAATCTGTATGAAATTGAGGGAGTGGGAGTAGATGTTTCTTTTATAGAAGACCTAAATGACAAAGAGTTTGGAAAAATTAAAGAAATAACTTTATCTTTTAGAAATGCTAGAACGGTTTCTCAAGATTCAGAAAAAATAGCAAAACCGACAGAAGATAAAAAATTTAACTATGAAGAGATTAAAAAAACAATAAGTGCATTCTATAATGTACCTTTAAAGAATATAACTATAAAAGAGGAATAAATTGAAGGGAGGTACTTGAGTGGATTTTGATAAACTTAAAGATAAACTTTTAAAAGATAATAAAAAGTTGGTTGAGAATTTGACTGTTATCTTTTTAATAGGTTTAATTTTGTTAATAGGTGCGAGTGCTCTTTCAAAACCTCGCCCTTCAAATAACAACGATAACAAAGAATTGGTATTAGCTCAAAAAGAAAGTAGTAGTGAAGATTATGCTCAAAAATTAGAAAAGGATTTAAAAAATATATTGTCAAAAATTGAAGGGGTGGGAAATGTTGAGGTCCTCATAACACTAAATTCAGATGAAGAGGTAGTAGCGGCAATGGATGTAGTAGAATCCAGTACTACTACAAATGAAAAAGATAGTAGTGGAGGAATACGAGAAACCATTCAAACAGAATCAAACAACAGAGTAGTTACCTCTCAAGATACCTCTGGGCAAAATGCTCCTATTGTATTAAAAAGAATAATGCCAGAAATAAGGGGAGTGATTGTAGTTGCTGATGGAGCAAAAGATCCAAGATTAAGATACGAACTTTCTTCGGCAGTTCAAACTGCTTTAGGGATTCCTGCCTATAAAGTAAAGGTAATATCTTCAAAATAAGAGTGGGGAGGAGTTTTTATGGTCTATATGAGAAAAAAGCTTATAGCGATTATATCCCTTGTCTTGCTAATTGCTATTGCTTTTGTTTTAAACTATGGGTATACCAATAAAAAAGAAGAAGCTGCTAAAAATGAGTACAGTCAGAATTCGCAAGTTATTCAAACAAGTACTTCTTCTGCAAAGGAAACTAGTACAGAAAAAGATAAAGTTTTCACTGGAATATTTACCATTTATAGAGAAGAAAGAGAAATAAATAGGAGCAGAAGTATTGATGCTTTAAAAGAAATAGTAGAAAATAAAAATACCAGTGAAGCGACAAGAGACGAAGCTCAAAGGCAAATAATAAAACTTACAGAAATAACAAATCAAGAGATGATAATAGAAAATTTGATAAAAGCTAAAGGGTTTCAAGATGCAGTTGTGATGATAGATAATGGTATAGTAAATGTAATTGTACAGGCAGATAAACTGTCAGAAGAAGAAGTGGCACAAATTGTAGAAATTGTCTCAAGGCAGACAGGAGTCTCATTAGATAATATAAAAATTATGACGAGACTGGAATAAGAAAACTTAATTGTTTTTGTAACTACAATTATGATATAATTTATTTGACAAATATTTATTTTCTCTAAAAATTTTTGCTTTTTAAGGGGGTGAAATTTATGGAAGAAAATGTAAATGCAAATGAAAATCAAGAGTTAGGAACTATTAAAATCTCTGAAGAAGTAGTTAGTGTAATTGCAGGTTTGGCGGCAACGGAAGTACCTGGAGTGGCTGGAATGAGCGGGGGAGTCGTAAACGGACTTTCTGAAATGTTAGGAAGAAAGAATCTAGGCAAAGGTGTAAAAGTAGAGGTGGGAGAAAAAGAAGTATCAATAGATTTGTACTTAATTGTGGATTATGGTGTTAGAATTCCTGAAGTAGCTTGGAATGTACAAGAAAATGTTAAAAATGCTGTAGAAAATATGACAGGATTAAAAGTTGTTGAAGTTAATATTCACGTTCAAGGGGTAAATATGGATAAGGAAAATAAAAAGCAAGAGCAACAAGTTAAAGAAGAGGAAAATTAAAACATCTACTTAAACTAACCCTCTGTTAGACAGAGGGTTAGTTTAAGTAGAGTTATGGTACAATATATGTAAGAGGTAAAATTCAAGGAGTTGGGACAATGAACAGAACAGAAGCCAGGGAATGGGTTGTAAAAATGCTTTATCAATACGACGTTTCAAGGCTACCTATAAGCAAAATATTTGAGAATTTTTATAAAGAAAAGGACCCAGGCGAGCAAAAAGAGTATATAGAAAATACCGTAATAGGGGCTATTGAACATTTAGAAGAAATTGATAAGGAAATAGAAAGATACTCTCAAAATTGGGCTCTTAACCGCATGCCAAAAATAGATTTGGCTATTTTAAGGTGCAGCATTTATGAGATGCAATACGGGAATATTCCTGTAAATATTTCTATAAACGAAGCAGTAGAAATAGCCAAAAAATACAGCACAGAAGATTCTCCTGCTTTTATAAACGGTTTGTTGGGAGCATTTGTAAGGGATGAAGGATTGGAGGAAGGTGAATCAAATGATAATTGATGGTAAGGAGATTTCTAAAAAGATAAGAGAAGAGGTAAAAAGAGAGATAAAGAAGTTTGGCTACAAGCCCAAATTAGCGATATTGATGGCGGGAGATGATGAGTCTTCAAAGGTTTACGCAAACTCTAAAGTTAAAGCCTGTGAAAATGTGGGGATTGAAGCTAAAATCTATTATTTTTCAGAAAGTGAAGAGTCAAAATTTTTTGACACCTTAAAGTTTTTAAATGAAGATAAAAATACTCACGGCATAATGATAGAAATGCCCCTTCCTAAAAACTTTAATGCTGAGTTGGTCTACGATACTATAAACCCTTATAAAGACGTTGATTGCATATCTAATTATAATATGGGAAGGCTATTTGCAGGGAAACCACTTTTTGTACCTTGTACTCCTAAAGCAATTTTACATATACTGGAAGGTATTAATACTCAATTTGAGGGAAAACATGCTGTTGTAATAGGAAGAAGTAATATCTTAGGAAAACCTGTAGCTAAGCTTTTATTAGACAAAAATTGTACGGTTACTGTGTGCCATTCAAAAACAAAAGACTTGGCTTATTATACTAGACAAGCGGATATTTTAGTGTTAGCGGCTGGTAAGATGAATTTGGTCAAGGGAGATATGGTTAAGGAGGGAGCAATACTTATAGATGCGGGTATAAACGTTTACCAAGATAATATATATGGAGATGCAGACTTTGAAAGTGTAAAAGACCTGTGTTCTTACGTAACACCAGTTCCAGGAGGAGTTGGACCTGTGACGACAGCTATGATACTTAAAAATACCCTGGAGGCTTTTAAATATGCAGTTAAAGGCGCTTGAAGTCAGAGAAATTACAGACTATATCAAAAAAATGATGGATAATGATATAATTTTGAGAAATGTGCGGGTTAAAGGAGAAATTTCTAATTTGAAATATCATAGCACAGGAATATATTTTACTTTGAAAGATGAAATAGCCTCTTTAAAATGTGTGATGTTTAATGAATATGGAAAGCTTTTAAATTTTACTTTGCAAGATGGTATGTCAGTGATTGTGACAGGTAGAATATCTGTATATGAAAGAAATGGAACTTATCAACTGTACGCTCAAAGTATACAGTCGGATGGAATTGGAGCTTTATACTTTGCTTTTAATAAACTTAAAGAGAAACTGCAAAAAGAAGGACTTTTTGATTCTGATAAAAAGAAACCTATCCCTAAACATCCTAAAAAAATTGCTGTGGTGACTTCTCCAACAGGGGCTGTAATACGAGATATAATAACAATTTCGAGAAGGAGAAATCCAACAGTAGACATTTTAGTGGTTCCTGTTTTGGTGCAAGGAAGCTCAGCCGCCGATGAAATATGTAATGCTCTTCGAATTTTGAACAAAAGGGAAGACATTGATGTAATTATTTTAGCAAGGGGTGGAGGTTCATTAGAAGAAATTTGGCCTTTCAATGAAGAAAAAGTGGCAAGATGTATTTATGCATCTCGCATACCAGTTGTTTCTGCTGTAGGCCATGAGACGGATTTTACTATTTCTGATTTTGTGGCGGATTTGAGAGCTCCTACCCCTTCTGCAGCTGCTGAAATTGTAGTGCCAGACATAAAAGTTTACCAAAGAGAATTGTTTTTATTAAAAACGAAATTATTAACCTTGATGACTGCTGAATTAAATCGCAAGAAAAAAGAATTTGAAGGGCTTAAAAGGGCTTTGTATCTTAATAGCCCCACTAAGAAAAGTGAAATTTTAAGGCATAAAGTTGAAAATTTAACAGCCTCTTTATACAATGAAATGCTTTCTATATACCAGCATAAAAGAAATGATTTTTTAATTTTAGCAGAAAAGTTGAATTCTTTAAGTCCTTTAAAAGTACTTACAAGAGGTTATACAATTGTTTTAGATAAGCAAGAAAAAGTTATTTCTTCTGTGAGAGATATAAAACCTTATGATGAAATAAAAATCTTATTTAAAGATGGCAAAGCTAAAGCGATTGTACAAGAGGTGAAAGAGAATGAATGAGGAATTGACTTTTGAAGAAGAAATGATGAGATTAGAAGAAATTGTAAATACACTAGAAAAAGGAAATTTAATGTTGGAAGAGTCTTTTAACTTGTTTAAAGAAGGTGTTGAAATTTCTAAAAGATTAGAAAAAAGGTTAAGTGAGGTTGAAGGAAAGATAACCCTTCTCATCAACGAAAATGAAGAAATTGATTTTAAAGAGGAGGAAAAGGATGTTTAAAGAAAAGTTAAGAGAAAAACAACAGCTTGTTGAGAAAGAACTACACAGAATACTTGATATAGAAGAAAAACCAGAGATAATTTATGAAGCAATGAGATATAGTGTGTTTGCGGGAGGGAAAAGGTTAAGACCAGTTTTATGTCTTTCTTCTTGTGAGCTTTTAGGAGGAGATATAAAAAAAGCTCTTCCTGTAGCTTGTGCGATTGAACTTATTCATACTTATTCTCTGATTCACGATGACCTTCCAGCCATGGATAATGATGATTTAAGAAGAGGAAAGCCCACAAATCACAAAGTTTATGGAGAAGCTATAGCAATTTTAGCTGGCGATGGTCTTTTAAATTTAGGGTATGAAGTGTTAGTAAGACATGCTTTAGAACATCCGGAAGATTATGAAAGAATATTGAAAGCTACCAATGAGATTGCGACAGCCTCAGGATGTAAAGGAATTATTGGTGGGCAAGTGGTAGATATACTTTCACAAAACACGGAGCTTACCTATGAAGAATTAAAATTCATTCATGAACACAAAACAGCGGCTTTGATAGAAGCGTCTGTTTGTGCAGGAGCTTACATTGCTGGTGCTACAGAAGAAGATATTCATGCCTTAAGGGAATATGCACGCTTAATAGGTTTTGCTTTTCAAATAAAAGATGATATATTGGATGTAATAGGAGAAGAGGAAAAATTGGGTAAAAAAGTAGGTAGTGATAAAGAAAAAGGTAAGTTTACTTTTGTCAATATTTTTGAATTAGAAAAATCTCAGGAGATGGTTGTAGAACTTACACAAAATGCTGTAAAGATTTTAGATAGATTTGGGGAAAAAGCGCTCTTTCTTAAAGAATTGTCTAATTATTTAATTGAGAGAGTAAACTGAAGAATAGAGGAGTATTGACAATACTTTTCAAAAGAAATGAGTTTTTTGACATTTAAGGGATTGTAGCAACCTTCTAACGACTTTGTAGCGGTTTGATATTGTCATTTTTATTATGTTATAATTAATATACCTTGAAAAGAAAGGCAAAGTGGTGCAGTATCCTAGTCAGAGGTGCTAATTCCGAAGACGGGCCTAAAAATCCGTCAAGGGCACATCGATGAAGTTCCTGGTGCTGGCTTTCAACGCCCAGTTGGGGGCTGGTGCTGGGAGTTAAGGAGGGGGGGCGATCCACAATGGCATGTGGGCGTTGACCCTTCCTCCGCGGAGACCTACCTGCGTGGCTTTTAAGCTACGGGGTAGGATGAACCTGTCTCGCGGCCATAAAGCTGCGGACAGTGTAGCCTGCCTTGAGTGATTCGGGTGGATATCAGTTGTAAGCCGTAATTCAAAGAGCTCTTGAATTACTGGCTATTGCTGATGAAACCCGAATTGCAAAAGAGGATAGGGGTTAGTCCCTCTGTTGAGGAAAACTCCTAGGCTGCGCCTTGCCGGGCGGCATATTGGGGATTACGGTGCGGACTAAGTGGTAGTCCAGTCTTACCTTTGGCGACAAGGTAAAAGCGGGCTTAAAGGGGAACCGCTGAACGGCGACGTTCAGTGCCCGCTTGGGAAATCCTACTGGACCTAAGCCGCAAAGTTTACTCAATATGCTACCACTTTGCCTATATATTACATAGGAGGTTCTTTTTTTTATTATGAAAAATAAAAACATAAATACGAATTATAAGTGGATTTTACATATAACTATTATAACCTTTTTTCTTGCCACTATATTAAATTTTTTTTCTGATGTTGCATTAAAAGAGAGCAATCTCCTTGTAGCCTTTTGTATTCTTGGTTTTATAGTGTTAATTGGTATAATTTTTGATATAATAGGTACAGCAGTAATTTCAGGCAGAGAAGAACCTTTTCATGCAATGGCGGCTAAAAAAGTATTTGGAGCAAAGGAAGCCATAAAACTTCTTAGAAATGCTAATATTGTGGCTAATTTTTGTAATGACGTAGTAGGAGATATTTCTGGAATTGTTTCTGGTGCTGCTCTGATGGCAATAATTGTAAAATTAGCTTTTGAGGGACCCAAAGGTTCTATTTATACTGCGATTTTAGGAGGTTTATTATCTGCCATTACAATTGGAGGAAAAGCTATTGGTAAAAATATAGGTATAGCTAAAAGCCAGTCTATTGTTTATACAGTTGCTGTAATTTTTGCTTGGATAGAAAAAAACACGGGTATAAAGATTTTGCCCGATTATAAAAATAATAAAAGGAAAAAAAGAAAGTGAGGGTTTTAAATGTTAGAACAAATTAACAGCCCTTATGATTTAAAAAAAATTGACAAAAAGGACTTTCCACTGCTTTGTGAAGAAATACGCCAGTTTTTAATAGAAAAGGTGTCTAAAACAGGTGGGCATTTAGCTTCAAACCTTGGAATTGTTGAACTTACAGTTGCACTTCACTATGTTTTTAATTCACCTGTTGACAAAATAATTTGGGATGTTGGGCATCAATGTTATGTACATAAAATGCTTACAGGTAGGAAAGACCAGTTTGATACTTTGAGGAAATTCAATGGCCTTTCTGGTTATACTAAAAGAACGGAAAGTGTGCATGATATATTTGGAGCAGGACACAGTAGTACCTCTATATCTGCAGCATTGGGCATTGCCAAGGCAAGAGATTTAAAGGGCGAGAAATATTCTGTTGTAGCGGTAATTGGGGATGGAGCTTTAACTGGTGGCATGGCTTTTGAAGCATTAAATAATGCAGGAAGGTCTAAAACAGATTTGATTGTCGTGCTAAATCACAATGAGATGTCTATTTCGGAAAACGTAGGTAGTTTATCTTTGTATTTAAGTAAACTTAGAACTGACCCTACTTATAATAAATTAAAACAAGAGGTTGATAATTTACTCAATATTGTACCTCCAATAGGGAAAAGCCTTCATAAATATATCGAAAGGATAAAAGATTCTGTAAAACAGTTAGTAGTGCCAGGAATGTTTTTTGAAGAGATGGGTTTTACATATTTAGGACCTATTGACGGACATGACGTTGGTAGCCTTATAGAGGTTTTAGAAAGAGCGAAGAAAATAAAAGGACCTATTTTAGTACATGTTATCACAAAAAAAGGCAAAGGTTACAAATTTGCAGAAAAATTTCCTGATAAATTTCATTCTGCAGCTCCTTTTGACATACAAACAGGTAAGTTTGTAAATGAGGGGCAGGCGACTTATTCTGATGTATTTGGGAAGACTCTTACTGAAATGGCCTTGCAAGATGACAAAATTGTTGCAATAACTGCTGCCATGCCAGAGGGAACAGGGCTTATTCATTTTGCAAAATTGATTCCTGAAAGATTTTTTGATGTAGGAATAGCAGAGCAGCATGCTACTACCTTTGCAGCAGGAATGGCAGTACAAGGATACAAACCTTATTTTGCAGTGTATTCTACCTTTTTACAAAGAGCTTATGACCAGCTTATACACGATGTATGTATACAAAAATTACCTGTTGTTTTTGCAATTGATAGAGCAGGAATTGTAGGAGAGGATGGAGAAACCCATCAAGGAGTTTTTGATTTGTCTTATTTAAGGCCAATTCCTAATATAACGATTATGTCTCCAAAAGACGCAAATGAATTAGTTGAAATGGTTAAATTATCAAGAAATCTTGAGTTCCCTGTTGCCATAAGGTATCCAAGAGGAAAAGCAGGAGAATTCGATATTACAAGAGAATGCAGTATAGAGTTTGGAAAGGCAGAGTTAGTTACTGAAGGAAAAGAAATAGCAATTTTTGCATTAGGAAGAATGGTAGGAAAGGTGTTAGAAGCAAAGGAAATTTTAAAAGTTTCTGATTTGCAACCCTTTATTGTCAATTTGAGATTTGTTAAACCTTTAGATGAAGAGCTAATTTTGGATATCTCAAACAAAGTCAAATTTATTGTTACAGTAGAAGACAATGTCATAGCTGGTGGCGTTGGAAGCGCTATATTAGAACTTTTAAATTCTAACGGAATTTATAAGCCAGTTTTGCGTTTGGGGTTTCCCGATAAATTTATTGAACACGGAGATGTGGAAAACTTGTTTAAAAAATACAATTTAGATGCTGAGTCTATCGCAAATACTATACTACAAAAATATAAGGAAATGAGGTAAATATGGCTTCAAAAAAAGAAAGATTGGATGTTTTGCTTGTTCAAAAAGGTTTTTTCTCCTCAAGAGAAAAAGCAAAAGCTTCTATTATGGCAGGAGAAGTATATGTTGATGGCAAGAAAATTGAAAAAGCTGGAGAGTTTGTCAACATAGATTCTTCAATTGAAATAAAAATTAATTCTTTACCTTATGTAAGTAGGGGTGGGCTAAAGTTACAAAAAGCAATAGAAACTTTTAATATTAATGTGACTGGCAAGATTGCGTTAGATATTGGAGCTTCTACAGGAGGTTTTACTGATTGCCTTTTAAAACATGGTGTTATAAAAGTATATGCTGTAGATGTAGGATACGGGCAATTGGATTGGAGTTTAAGAAATGACCCTCGGGTCATAAACATGGAAAAAACTAATATAAGATTTTTAGAAACATTGCCTGAAACAGTGGACATGGTGACAATAGACGTTTCTTTTATTTCACTTGAACTTGTTATACCTTCTGCAGATAAATTTTTAAAACCAGAGGGAGATTTGATAGCTTTAATAAAACCTCAATTTGAAGCAGGAAGAGAGAAAGTAGGTAAAAAAGGCGTGGTGAGAGACCCGGCTGTTCATAGGGAAGTGATTGAAAAAATTGTGACTTTGTTTCAAAAGTTTAACTACGGTATAATAGGTATTACCTATTCTCCTATAAAAGGGGCAGAAGGCAATATAGAGTATTTAATCTATAGCAAAAAGTGGATCGAAAATCAACACAATATTGATATTACAAAAATTGTAGAAGAGGCATTTAAAAATTTGAACAAATAAAATATTAGCAGGAAAATTTGTTTTTTTGTAGAATATGATAAATGTGGTGAGATTGTAATGAAAAAAGTCGGAGTAATTCCAAATATCAATAAAGATAAAGACTTAGAAGTGACAAAATCTGTAGTAAAATGGCTATTGGAACATGATTCTGAACCATATCTTAATGAAATAGTTGCCTCTAAAATGGGTTATGATGAATATGGTAAAAAATCCACAGATATATGTAAATCTGATTTCATAATTGCTTTAGGTGGAGATGGTACTATTTTAAATGTTGCAAGGCTTTGTGCACCTTTTGGGACGCCTATTTTTGCTGTGAATTTAGGTCATCTTGGATTTCTTACAGAAGTAGATATGAATGAGGTGTTTGTTTCTTTAGATAAAATATATAAAGGAGAATATACAGTAGAAAAAAGGATGATGCTAGAGGCAAATGTAGTTAAAAATGATATGGAGATTATTAATTTTAGAGCTTTGAATGACATTGTCATTACAAGAGGAGCTTTTTCAAGAATGGCTCGTATAAATGCCTATGTCAATAATAATTATGTAGATACTTATTTAGCAGATGGAGTAATAATTGCAACTCCTACTGGTTCAACTGCTTATTCACTTTCAGCAGGAGGACCTATTGTATATCCTACAGTAGAAGTTATAATAATAACACCTATCTGTCCTCATACTTTATATTCGAGGTCTATAATAGTTTCACCAGATGATGTAATTAGGTTGGAAATAAGCGAAGAAAATCAAGATTTAATGATAACAACAGATGGGCAACAGGGATATAAACTTGATTATAGAGACATAATTTACATTAAAAAGAGCAATGAATATACCAATCTCATAAGAGTAAAAAATACCAATTTTTTTGACTTGTTGAGGGACAAACTTACAGAAAGATAAAAAGTAAAAAGAGGTGAAGACTAATATGATGAAAATAGCTCGACACGCTAAAATTCTTGAAATAATCTCTGAAAAAGAAATTGAAACACAGGAAGAGTTAGCAGCTGAACTTCAAAAACAAGGTATTGATGTGACTCAAGCGACTGTGTCAAGAGATATAAAAGAATTGAGACTGATAAAAGTTTTAACAGAAGATGGAAAAAGATATAAATACGCCCCGATGGGAAAAGTAGACGGCCATATTACAGATAGACTAATGACTTTATTGTCTGAGTCTATAGTGAGCGTTGATTATGCCGGAAATATCATAGTCATAAAAACGTTATCAGGCACAGCTCCTGCAGCAGCAGAGGCCATTGACACATTAAATTGGAAGAATATAGTAGGCACATTAGCGGGAGATAATACCATTTTTGTTTTAGTGAGAAATGAAGAAGCTCTTCAAGAATTGTTGGAAAAATTCAAAAAGTTAGTCAAGTGATTTCTGGGGGTTTTGCTATGCTTTTAGCACTTAGCATCCAAAACGTTGCACTCATTGACAAGGTAGAATTACAATTCGAAGAAGGATTCAATGTATTAACTGGAGAGACAGGGGCAGGGAAATCTATAGTTATTGATTCGGTTTTGCTGCTTTTAGGTAGTCGAGCCAGTAGAGATATAATACGTACTGGTGAAGAAAAAGCTATCGTAGAAGGAATATTTTTTGTGGATTCCAACAAGGATAAAATTGTAGAAATTTTAGAAGAAGTAGGTTTGAATTTAGAAGAGGATGATACTTTGATAATAAATAGAGAAATTACAAGCAGTGGAAGAAGTTATTGTAGGATAAATGGCAGAATAGTGCCTCTTTCTTTTTTGAGTAAAATAGGTGCTTTCTTGGTAGATATTTTAGGTCAACATGAGCATCAGTTTCTTTTAGACAATACAAAACATCTTTCTATTTTAGATAATTTTGGTGACCAAAAGTTTAAAAGTTTAAAAGAAAGATTTAAGGAGGTGTTAGAAGAATATAGAAAGATACAAAAAGAGATTTCAAGTTTTTTTAAAGATGAAAAAGAAAAGAATGAAATAATTGACCTTTTGAAGTATCAAATTGAAGAGATTGAAAAGGCGAATTTGAGTGTAGAAGAGGAAACACAGTTGTTAGAAAAAAGAAATTTGCTTATGAATTTCGAAAAATTATTTACCGCTATGAATTCTAGTTACAAAATTTTGTATGAAGGTAGTGGAGGCTTTTCTGTTTTAGATAATTTACATGTTGTAATAAAAAATTTAGAAACAGCCCTTTCTATAGATGAAAAGCTAAAAAACTTAAAAGATAAGCTGGAGAATATTCTCTATGAATTAGAGGATTGTGCCTTACAGGTACGGGATTACTTGAATGGCTTAGATTTTAATCAGCAAAGTTTAGAGGAAATAGAAATACGATTAGATCAAATAAATTCCTTGAAAAGAAAATATGGACCTACAATACAGCATATTTTAGAATTTAAAGAAAATAAAAAAAGAGAATTAGAGAATATATTAAATTTTGAAGAAAAGCAACAAGAATTGAAGCTTAAGCAGCAAAAGTTATGGGAAAAAATTTTAGAAGTTGGTGAAGCATTACATCTCAAAAGGAAGCAAATAGCAGATAATATAGAAAAAAATATAAATCAAATTTTAGTTGAACTTAATATGCCAAATGCTTATTTTAAAGTGAATATAGAAAAAATGGAAGAACCTACTGAAACAGGATTTGATAAAATTGAATTTTTAATTTCTACAAATAGAGGAGAACCTTTGAAGCCTTTATCTAAAATTGCTTCTGGTGGCGAGCTTTCGAGAATTATGCTGGCGTTAAAAACTATTCTCGCTTCCGCAGATGGAATTTCCACTTTGATTTTCGACGAAGTTGATACAGGAATAAGCGGGAAAACTGCCCAATTAGTAGCTGAAAAAATGGCATATCTTTCTAAAAAACATCAATTGATTTGTGTTACTCACCTACCTCAAATTGCCTCTATGGCAGATACACATTATCGAATTTCCAAAATTACAAAAAATGAAAGAACTTATATAAATATGGAAAAACTTGACTATCAAGGCAAAATAAATGAATTAGCTCGTATTATGGGAGGATCGCGTGTCACTCAGACTACTTTAGAACATTCAAAAGAATTATTAGATATTGCATCTCAATTTAAAAGCAAAATTTAATATTTTAGTTTAATCTCACTTCCTTTTACTATCGGATAATATATTGACAGTATATAAAGCTTTAAAAAAGGTTAAGTTAATTTTAGATTAAATAAGCTGCAAAAAAGGAAGTGAGAAGATGACAAAAAATACAGTAAAATTGTTACTTTTTATATTCTTAAGCTTTTTTTTAGTATTTGCAAATTATTTTACTCCTATACAAGATATAGCGAAAACTCCCTCAAGTTTTAAATTTTTTCAAGGAGAAAAAGTTAATTATAACTTTAATATACCAATAAAAGTAAGTTTTCAAGCTGATAAAAAAGGTTTTTTAAAAATTAATGATACAGAAGATAAAAATGTTTTAAATTTGAAAGAACCTATTACTATAGAAGCAGTAAACACTGGCACAGTAAATTTGGATTTTAAGCTCTTTGGAATATTTCCTATAAAGCATATCAGTGTTGACATCGTTCCGACCATAAAAGTAGTACCGGGCGGCCAAGCGATAGGGGTTAATTTAAATACCAAGGGAGCATTAGTAGTAGGCTATTCAGATATAATGGGTGAGGACGGTAAAATTTATAGTCCTTATAAGCAAGGAAAAATACAGATAGGAGATATAATATTAGAAGTCAACGGCATAGAAATAAAGCAAGCAGAAGATATCACTAACATTGCAAATGAATTACAAGGGAAAGCTTTAAAATTAAAAATAAACAGAAAAAATAATATTTTTTATACTACTATTTATCCTATAAAGTCAAAAGAGGATAAACAATACAGAATAGGTCTTTGGGTGAGAGACCACACTGCTGGTATAGGTACTTTAACCTTTTATTATCCTGCTAGTAAGATGTATGGAGCTTTAGGTCATGCTATAACTGATATAGATACTGGTCACATGTTATCAGTAGAAAATGGAGAAATTATGAATTCTCGAATTACTTCTATTGACCATGGAAGAAGAAGTAAACCCGGGGAATTAAAAGGGATTTTTTTAGAAGAAGTTGATACAATAGGTAATATATTAAAAAACACTGAATTTGGAATTTACGGGAATATGTATGAAGACTTTAAGAACGATTTGTATGGAGAAATTCCTATAGCATATCAAAGCCAAATAAAAGAAGGGCCAGCTAAAATATTGGCTACCATTGATAATACAGGTATACAGCAATTTGATATTGAAATTATCAAAAAAGTGTATCAAGAAACTCCTAGCCCTAAAAGTATGATAATTAAAATTGTTGACAAGAATTTATTAAAAAAGACTGGAGGCATAATACAGGGTATGAGTGGTAGTCCTATTATACAAGATGGAAAACTGGTAGGAGCAGTTACTCATGTTTTTGTGAATGACCCTACAAAAGGATATGCTGTTTATGCAGAATGGATGATTAATGAAATGAATACGCTGCTTAATAATAAGCAGGTTTTTACAAATAACTAAAAATTTTTAAGGGAAAAAGAAGGAAATTCAAATATTATGTAGAATAAATATTATATACTAATATTAGCAATGGGAGGTTAAATAATTGGTTAAGAAGATTAGAGTAGGAATAGCAGATGATAACAAAGAGTTTGCTACTATTTTAGCTGAGTATTTATCTACTCAAGAAAATATTGAAGTGGTAGGTGTTGCCAATGATGGCAACCAAGCGATTGAACTCATTAAAAATCAATCGCCAGATTTGTTAATTTTAGATATTATAATGCCCTATTTAGATGGCATTGGTGTTTTGGAAAAGATAAATGAAGAACAATTAAAAAAGCCTAAAATTTTAGTTTTATCTGCAGTAGGCCAAGAAAAAATAACTCAACGGGCTATTGCATTAGGAGCAGATTATTATATTTTAAAACCTTTTGATTTAGCTATGTTGTCAAAAAGGATTTCTGAGCTTATGGAACCAGAATTAAATGTAGTATCAAAGACTGTTTTTCCTGTGGTAAAAGCGAAGAAAAATTATGACCTTGAAGCAATGATTACAGAAATTATTCATGAGGTAGGAGTACCAGCTCATATAAAAGGCTATATGTATCTAAGAGATGCTATTTCTCTTGTTATTAGCAATATGGAATATTTAAATTCTGTAACTAAAATGTTATATCCTAAAATTGCTGAAAAGTACAATACTACTCCTAGCAGAGTAGAAAGAGCTATAAGGCATGCAATAGAAGTTGCGTGGAGCAGGGGCAAAACAGAGGTTTTAAATGAACTTTTTGGATATACTATAAATGACGAAAAAGGTAAACCGACAAATTCTGAATTCATTGCGCTTATTGCTGATAAATTGAGGTTGGGGATGAAAGCAGGGTAAAAGGGGCAGATACCTGCTTTCTCTTTTTTAACCTCCCATTTAAAAATATGATAAACATAAAAGTAGAGCCCAAAATCCTTCTATTTGTTGAGGATTCAACAAGTGGAAGGATTTTTATGTAACTGAATAAAATGACTTTTTTATTTCATGTAAAAATTTTTTATGCTATAATAATAAGCGATGTTACTTTATGGAGGAAGCTTGTATGCAAATAACAGGGACAATTAAAATGGATAAAAGAACTAAAAATTTAGTGAAAAGACTAAATCCTGGAGAAATAGCTATAATTGACCATAGAGATATAGATGAAGTGGCTGCTGAATCCTTAGTTGAAAAAAAAGTTTTGGCAGTCATAAATGCTGATAAGTCTATAAGTGGCAGATATCCTAACATGGGACCTTCTATCTTGTGTGAGGCGGGAATTCCAATTATTGACGATGTAGGAAAAGAAATTTTTGTTTTATTGAAAGAAAATGACAAAATAACTATAATAGATAATGAAATATATAAAGACGGTGTGTTTATAAAAAGAGGGAAACTTCTTACAAAAGACGTTATAAACTATAAATTGCAAGAAAGCCGCGAAAACATAGGTGTTGAATTAGATAAATTTATTGAAAATACATTGGAATATGCAAAAAAAGAAAAATATTTTATTCTAGGGGGAGTTGAATTACCCAATATTAAAACTCGTTTTAAAAATAGACATGCTCTTGTAGTCGTTAGAGGAAAGGATTACAAAGAAGATTTATTTACAATAAAACAGTATATCAACGATGTAAAACCTATTTTAATAGGAGTAGATGGAGGGGCAGATGCTCTTTTAGAGTTTGGTCTTATTCCTGACATAGTCATTGGAGATATGGACAGTGTAAGTGATGAGGCTTTAAAAAAGGCTCGGGAAATCGTAGTTCATGCCTATCCCGACGGAAGAGCACCTGGCTTGGAAAGAGTAACAGCATTAGGTCTTAAAGCAGAAATTTTTAAGGCCCCAGGTACAAGTGAAGATATAGCTATGCTTTTGGCTTTTGAAAAAGGTGCTGACTTAATTGTTGCTGTAGGGACCCATTCCAGCATGATTGATTTTCTGGAAAAAGGAAGAAAAGGAATGTCCAGCACTTTTTTAGTGCGATTAAAAGTAGGAGAAAAATTAATCGATGCTAAAGGAGTAAATAAACTGTACAGGGAAACTTTCAAAATTTCTTATATATTTAGCATTATACTAGCAGCATTGATTCCTCTTGGAGTAATAGCGTATTTTTCTCCACCTATGCAGCAGTTATTGAAGCTATTACAACTTAGAATTCGCCTTTTAATCGGATTTTGAGGAGGATTTTTATGAATATAAATATTAAATACTATGTTTTAACAATTGCTTCTATTTTTATTGCTTTAGGAATTGGCATTTTTATAGGTTTTATGTTAGATGGACAAAAAGTTTTTTCAGAGCAACAAACTTCAATTATAAACGAGTTAGAACAAAAGTTTAAGGATTTACAAACAGAAAATAATAATTTAAAAAACACTGTTCAAGAGTTAAATAAACAGATAGGGTATTACAATCAATATCATCAAATTATTTTTCCTGAGTTAGTAGCTGATAAGTTAAGTGGAGTTAAGGTAGCGATTATTGAAACTACAAATGAGTTTATATATTCTGGCATGAGAAATGCTCTTTTAAAGGCAGGAGCTACTATTGAGTCGATTACTGTTATAAAAGACAGTTTTGATACTGGCGATGAATTGGAAGTGCAAAATTTAATAAACTTCCTTTCTAATAAATATGGAGTTACAGTAGACGAAAAGCATTTGAATGAATTTGTAGCTTCAAAATTAGCTAATGCAATTGTAACAGGTCAGGATGTCGACCTTATTGATTATTTAAAGACGAATGGTTATATAGATTTTACAGGGATTCCAGGTAATACAGATTTTGTAATTATAGCTGGAGGAAGTAATAATAAAGATAATAATATAGCTTCTATAGATATTCCTATTATAAAACAAGTGAAACTACTTAATGTTCCTATTATAGGTGTTGAACAAAGTGATACTAAATATTCGTATATTGATGTGTATAAAAAACAACATATTTCCACAATAGATAATGTGGAGGATATAATAGGGCAGACGTCACTTATAATGGTAATGGAGGGTAAAGAAGGCAATTATGGAATTAAGCAAAGTGCAATGAGCTTAATGCCAGATTCTTTTATGAAGGCTGACAATTCTACTCATAATTCCGCTGCTAATTCTAAAAAGTGAGGGTAGATAGATGAAGAAAAAAGTTAGTGTGCTGATACCTGCTTACAATGAAGAAGAAAGAATAATTGATACCATAAAAGGATTAAAAGATGTTGAAGAAGTTGATGAAGTCATCGTAATAAATGATGGCTCAACTGACAATACTGCTGAAAAGGCAAGAAAAGCAGGGGCTAAAATAGTCAATATGAAGAGAAATGCTGGCAAAGGAACAGCTTTAAAAGAAGGTTTAAAATATGTAAAAAATGATGTTATAGTTTTTTTAGACGCAGATGTAGGCCTTTCGTCACGAGAAGTCAAAAAACTTATATTACCTGTTCTTGATGGAGAAGCAGATGTTACAATTGCTAAATTTCCAAAGACAAATGTAAAAGCTGGATTTGGCTTTGTTAAAACTTTAGCCAGAAAAGGAGTAAAATACTTTACAGGATATGAAATTGAATCTGTCTTATCAGGTCAAAGGGCTTTTAAAAAAGAAGTTTTAGAGAGTTTAAAAGCTTTTTATAAAGGTTTTGGAATAGAAGTTGGTATGACAATAGATATATTAAAAAAAGGGTATAAAATAAAAGAAGTAGAAGTAAATATGACTCACTCTGTTACAGGTAGGGACTTGAAAGGCTTCCTGCACAGAGGGAAGCAGTTTTGGGATATACTAAAAGTATTAGTGTATAAGTTATTTTCAAAGAATATTAAAGAATAGCAGGTGAGATAGTGTTTTGGGCTAAAATATTAATTCCTTTAATAATGACAGTTATAACAAAGAAGCTTTTTTATAGCATTATTAACAAGCCTTTGTGTTTGAAGGAAAACTATAAAAAAGTTATGATACCTGTTTGTGGTGGTATTGTATTTGTTCCTGCTTTATTTGTGTCAATTGTACTTCTCAATTTATTTGGAGTTAGAATAGAATATCAAGACATAATTTTATTGAGCTTATCACTGATTTCTTTTGTCGGTTTTATAGATGATGTATTAGGAGACAGAAGTGTAAGAGGGCTAAAAGGGCATATAACTATGCTTTTAAAAGGAAAGCCTACTACAGGCAGTTTAAAGGCTTTATCAGGAGTTTTAATTGCTTTTTTTATAAGTTTTAATGTTGGAAAAAATAATATAGAGGAATTGATAATAAATACCTTGTTAATCGCACTTTTTACGAATTTTTTAAACCTTGTAGACTTACGACCAGGAAGATGCGGAAAAACTTTTTTGGTTATTTCTTTAATTTTTCTAATAATCGGGAAAACTCATCCCCATTTCTTAGTCTTGCTGACTATGACTCTTTTAGTGTATTTGCCAGAGGATTTAAAAGCAAATGTGATGATGGGGGATACTGGATCAAATGTTTTAGGGATGTCTTTGGGAATAAGCAGTATTCTTATTTTTGATTTATATGGCAAGTTGATAATATTGGCATTGCTAATTTTATTACATATTTTTGCAGAAAAATATTCTTTAACTGCTTTAATCGAAAAAAATAAATTTTTAAATTACCTCGATATGTTAGGAAGAAAAGGAGAAAGATAGTGTGATTAGTGTTTATTTAGCTAAGGTAAGTAAAATTGTGTCACAAAGAGAAGGTATAACTGTTGTAGAGGTTGAGTCAGAGGGAGAAAAGGTATTAGCTTTAAATTATGACGATGTAACTGGGAAAATAGAAGTAGGAGATAAAGTTTATGTAAACCGAACTGCTCGCCTTTTAAATCTTGGGACAGGTGGCTATGACTTTGTAGTTGTAAATCTCAAATACCCTAAATACGATGCTATAGGAAATGGGCATATTATGAAATTAAGATATACGCCTTTTCAAATAAATGTATTGACGATGGAGGAGCAAAACAGTCCTTATCATACTGCTTTTGAAGAGTTCGAAAGTTTAGAAGATTTACCTGTAATAGTTGGAGAACTTCACAGCATGGTAGCCCCTGTAGCCTTAGCGCTAAAAAGTACAAATCCTGACCTTAAAATTACATATGTGATGACAGATGGAGGGTGTCTGCCTATTAGTTTCAGCAATACAGTTTTTGAGCTTAAAAAGAGGGGAATAATAGATAAAACAGTTACAATTGGACATGCTTTTGGAGGAGATTATGAGTGTGTAAATATTTATACTGCTTTGATAGGTGCAAAGGAAGTGTTAAAAACAGATGTTGTTATAGTAGCGATGGGACCGGGAATAGTAGGCACAGGCACCAAATATGGGTTTTCAGGGGTAGAACAAGCCCATATAATAGATGCTACAAATAAATTAGGAGGTAAGCCTGTACTTATCCCAAGAATTGGGTTTAATGATAAAAGGCAGAGACATCAAGGGATTAGTCACCATACTATAACTGTTTTAGAGCTGTGTAACAGTTCCTGTGTTTTGACTTTTCCTACAATGGAAGAAGAAAAAGAAAAAATAATAAAGGAGCAGATAAATTCAAATCCTGTATTTTCGCGATATAAAATAGAATTTATTGAAGCTGAAATTATAAGAAAATACATAGAAGAAGCTGACTTTAACTTGTCAACAATGGGAAGAGGTTATGAAAAGGAGCCAGACTTTTTTAATGCTTGTGGAGCTGCAGCCCTTTATGTGTCGTCTAAATTAGTGCGAAACTGATTTGATTACTTCTCCTAAAGTTTTGTATTTTTTATTTAGTTCCTTTAATAAAAATAATAGAGTAGAAAATTTTCCAGCATAATAAAGAGTGTTTCCCACTATAATCATTTTTCTCACCTCATTTCTATAGTATATATTTATTGCTAAAATTATACATAGAAAGGAAGATGAATTTTGGAACAAAAAGAAGTTACAGTTAACACCAACAAGGTTTTTGAAGGGAAAATAATAAATTTAAGAGTAGATGAGGTAAAACTGCCTAATGGAAAAGTTACTACGCGAGAAATAGTTGAGCATCCTGGCGGTGTATCCATAGTAGCAGTTAATGAAGAAGGAAAGATTTTATTAGTCAAACAGTATAGAAAACCTGCAGAGGAGTCTTTATTAGAAATACCTGCAGGAAAATTAGAAAAGGGTGAAGACCCTTTGATTTGTGCTAAAAGAGAGTTATTAGAAGAGACAGGTTATGAAGCAGGTTTTATAAAGCAGTTGATTACTTTTTATACTACTCCCGGTTTTTCTAATGAAAAAATGTATTTGTATTTTGCAAAAGATTTAAAAAAATACACTGCTCAACCTGATGAGGATGAATTTTTAGAAGTATATGAATATACTCCAGAGGAATTGTGGGAAATGATTTTACAAAATCAAATAAAAGATTCTAAAACGATAATTGGAATTTTATATTATTTAAAAATGAGGAGTAGTTTATGAGATTTTACGGAGATTTGCATGTTCATGTTGCAAGGAGTATAAAAGGAGCTCCTGTAAAAATTGCGGCCTCAAAAAATTTAACTGTTTTAAATATATTGGAAAAAAGTATATTAAAGGGAATTGATATAGTTGGCATTGTAGATGGTGCTTCTCCTCTTATTTTGGAGGAGCTAAAAGAATATATACAAGAAGGAATATTATTCTCCCTTGAAGAAGGAGGGCTTAGGTATAAAAATAAAGTTACTTTGATTTTAGGCAGTGAAATAGAAATTGGCAAAGAGGAAAAGGGTTCTCCTCATTTAACTTGTTATTTTAGAGATATTGAGAGTATTTCTTTGTTTTCTCAAGAAATTTCTAAATACATTAAAAATATAAATCTAAGCTCTCAACGAGTAAATCTTACAAGTGTGCAAGTTGTTGAAATCGCAGAAAAATACAGCGGGGTTGTGATTCCCGCCCATGTTTTTACTCCCTTTAAAAGTTATTATGGCAGTTCTACTGATAGGCTTAAATATGTCTTTAAAGATTTTTATCAATATATTTATGGAGTAGAGTTGGGCCTTAGTGCAGACTCTGATATGGCTGATCAGATTGAGGAGTTACAAAATAAAACTTTTCTTTCCAATTCAGATGCCCATTCTTTAGAAAAAATAGGCAGAGAGTTTAATGTTTTTGATATAAAAGAGGCAAATTTTGAGGAGATTTTGTTGGCTATAAAAAGAGAAAAGGGAAGAGAAATTGTAAAAAATTATGGCTTAAATCCTAAATTAGGGAAATACCACAGAACTTTTTGCTTGGATTGTGGCTATATTGCAAAGGAAAAACCACCAGTTAAAAAATGCTTAAAATGTGGAAGCACAAATATAGTTTTAGGTGTAAAGGACAGAATAGAGGAAATTAAAGATTATGATACTACCCATCCTTCTTTTAGACCTTTATATATTTATCAAATCCCTTTAGAATTTATTCCTAATATTGGAAAAAAGTCTATCGAAAAATTAGTAAATTATTTTGGCAGTGAATTGTATGCTTTGCATCATGCACCCTATGAAGAATTAGAAAAAGTGATAGGGCCTTCAAATGCATTAAATATTTTAAGAGGAAGAGAAGGGAAACTGGATGTTTTAGTGGGGGGAGGAGGAATATACGGCAAAGTTACTATAACTTAAAGGAATATTGTCCCCTTTTGACTCATAAATTTAAATTAGCTTTATAAAAAATAGGGGGCAATATTCTTGAAGTTTTTAAAAGGAAACCTTCATCTGCATATTAAAAATAATTTTTTGCTGTATGTGTTAGCTGTAATGTCATTAATGATAGGAGTAGCAGCGGGATCTTTTACTGTTAATAATCTAACTGATATACAGATGGAGCAAATAATAGGGTATATCTCAAAATTTTATCAAATTGCAAAATCTGTAAACTTGAATTCTACCCAAATTTTTAAACAATCTCTTTTAAATAATTTTGTTACTGTGTTTGTTTTATGGATTTTAGGGGCTACAATTATAGGAATTCCTTTTATATTTTTGCTTGTGGGGGTAAGAGGATTTATTTTAGGATTTTCTATTGGAGTTTTGATAAAAGAATTTGAAATAAAAGGTATATTACTCGTATTGATGGGAATTCTACCTCAAAATGTTTTTATTTTATCAGGAATCTTGTTTATATCTGTAACAGCTATTAATTTTTCTTTATATCTTTTGAAAAATCGCAAATTTCATTTTGAAGAATTAATATCGCAATTTGTTTCTTATACTTTTATGGTATATGCAGGGTTTTTAGTTATATTAATAGGCTGCTTGATAGAATCTTATCTTTCACCTTACATATTACTTTTACCGATTTTTTCACCATAAAAGAAGGAAAATGACGATTTATGTTGAATATTTATAATTAAATGCTTTATTATAAAAATTCAAGAATTGTAGGGGTAAAGAATATGTTAAATAATGTGGTTGGGGAGTTTTTGGATTTTTTAAAAAAGAACAAAAAACTGTCAAATAACACTCTTGAATCTTATAACAGAGACATAAAACAATTTTTAAATTATCTTGAAGAAATCGAATTTGAATATTATAATGTCAAAAAATCGACAATATTAAATTATCTTTATTACTTGAAGAAAAAAGGAAAATCACAAGCAACTGTTTCGCGAAATCTTTCTTCTCTCAAAGCCTTTTATCATTATTTATTTATGAAAAAGAAAATAGAAGAAGACCCAACATACATGATTAATACCCCGAAAGTAGAAAAAAAACCACCTACTGCTTTAACAGTTGAACAGGTAGATATGCTACTTTCAATAGACTTTGGGAATGATGAAAAAGGACTTAGAGATAAAGCTCTTATTGAACTTATGTATGCTACAGGACTTAAAGTCTCCGAAGTTATTTCTTTAAAATTAGAAGATGTGAATCTCTCTTATGGCTATGTAGTTATTCGCTCTAATAAAGAGAGAGTTATTCCAATAGGTTCTCATGCAATTGAGGCTTTAAAAAATTATATTGAAAAAGGAAGAAAAACAAAATATGGAGAAAATACTCTTTTTTTAAATTTGCGAGGGGAAAAACTCACAAGACAAGGCTGTTGGAAAATAATAAGAGAATACACTGATAAAATTAATCCTGGTTTTCCTGTTACTCCAAATACGCTAAGACAATCTTTTGCACAGCATATGCTTCAAAATGGTGCAGATATTCGAGCTGTTCAAGAAATGTTAGGTTATCAAACAGATTTAAATACAAATTTACTTTCTTTAATTTCAAAATCAAAAATAAAAGAAGTATATAATAAATTTCACCCTCGTGCTTAAAAATATAAAAAGTATAATATTCACCCTCCAGCGCAAAATAAATAGTGATGAGGAGGGTGATTTTATGTTTAAAAGGCTTTTAACATTATTAGTGAGTGTGATACTAGCTATTTCTTTTGTCTTAAATGGCACAGTATATGCTGATACTTTAAATTTAAAGTCAAAATCTGCTATTTTGATAGAGACTAATACTGGACAAATTCTTTATGAAAAAGATAGCCATAAGCCCTTGCCGCCTGCCAGTGTTACCAAAGTAATGACTCTTTTACTGGCGATTGAAGCAATAGATTCTGGTAAAATTAAAATAACAGATAAAGTTGTCACAAGTAAACATGCCTTTGATATGGGAGGTACACAAATATATTTAGAAGTAGGAGAGGAAATGACAGTAGATGATTTAATGAAGGCTATAGCGATGAATTCGGCAAATGATGCTTCTGTTGCTTTAGCTGAGTATATTGCGGGTACAGAGGAAAATTTTGTTGAAATGATGAATAAAAGGGCTAAGGAATTGGGAGCAAAAAATACTACTTTTAAAAATGCAACTGGACTACCTGAGGAAGGGCACTTGACAAGCGTATATGATATTGCAATGATTTCAAGGGAATTAGTAAAACACGAGAGCATATTTAAATATCTAACCAATAAATTAGATTCTTTAAGAAATGGAAAATTTAGTCTCATAAATACTAATAAATTATTATGGCGCTATAAAGGAGCAGATGGTATTAAAACAGGATCTACTTCGGAAGCACTTTATTGTATGGCAGCAACAGCTAAAAGGGGAGATACAAGGCTAATAGCGGTGGTATTTGGAGCACCTGATTCTGAGACGAGGTTTAGTGAAGCGGCTAAGTTATTAGATTACGGATTTGCTAATTATGAAAGTGTAAAAGTAGCTTCAAAGGGGCAAAGTTTTGGCAACGTCAAAGTTTTTAAAGGAAAAAAGCAGGCTGTTAGTGTTTTGTGCCGCGATGATGAGTATATACTGATTAAAAAAGGAGAAGGTAAAAATATAAAAACAGAGGTGGAGCTAAAGAATGCTGTATTAGCTCCTCTGGCCAAAGAGGTCCCAATAGGCACTGTAAAAATAACACAGGATGGCAAGGTTATAAAGAAATTTAACATATATCCTCAGGAAGTAGTAGAAAAAGCGAACTTTTTTGAAAATCTCAATAAAGTTTTTATTGGTTGGCTAAAATATCAGTAATTTACTTTAAGCACTAAACAGTCGTTTAGTGCTTTTTTATATTTTTTAGAAAAATATCACAAAAAAGGAGGAATTTTAAAATTTATATCGAATATAATAGGGGGAGGTTGATAAAATGAGAGTAAAATTTGCAAAAAAAGGGGATGCTTTGATAGTAAAAATTGAAGGTGAGTTAGACCATCATGTGGCGGAGAGCATAAAAAATGTTATTGATGAAGAGTATGAAAAAAAGTCGTGTAAAAATTTAATTTTTGATTTTAAAAATGTAAATTTTATGGATAGTTCAGGAATTGGCGTTATAATAGGAAGATATAAAAAAGTCAAAGAGAATAATGGCAAGGTAGCTATAGTAAATGCCAATAAGCAATTACATAAAATTATTGAAGTTTCTGGGTTGTTGCGTATAATTAAATGTTATAATGACATTGAAGAAGCCTTAAAGGAAATATAGAAGGGGGATTATCATGGAATACACAAACATGATGGAGTTAAATTTTTTAAGTAAGTCGCAAAATGAGTCTTTTGCAAGGACTGTTGTTGCAGCTTTTGCTGCTCAACTAGATCCGACAATTGAGGAAATTGCAGATATAAAAACTGCTGTTTCAGAAGCAGTTACTAACTGCATAATTCACGGATATGAGAATAAAATCGGCATCATTACTATTAAAGCTTTTATTTCAGGTAACAAAATAACAATTGAAGTCATAGATGAGGGAAAAGGGATTGAAGATATTGAGAAAGCTATGCAACCTCTTTTTACTACTCGCTTAGAAGAAGAGCGAGCAGGAATGGGTTTTACTGTCATGCAGACCTTTATGGATGAATTAGAAGTTGAATCAACTCCAGGAAAGGGAACTCTTGTCCGAATGACAAAATATATAGGGTCTGATAAATGAGGTGACTTTATGAAAGAAGGGAATTTTGAAAAAAGTGATGAGAATTTGGAATTGATAAGAGCAGCACAAAAGAATGATAAAGAAAGCTTGGAAAAATTAATTTTAGAAAATAGTGGCCTTATTTGGAGTATTGTTAAAAAATTTTCTAATAGAGGGTATGAATTGGAGGATTTATATCAAATAGGTTGTATAGGTTTTGTAAAGGCAATTCAAAAATTTGATGAGTCTTACAATGTAAAATTGTCTACCTATGCAGTACCTATAATAATGGGAGAAATTAAGAGATTTCTAAGAGATGATGGATTAATAAAAGTGAGTCGCTCTTTAAAGGAGCTTTCTACAAAAGCTTTTTATGTTAAAGAGATTTTAAGCAATGAATTAAATAGAGAACCAACAATTAATGAAATTGCTGAAAGATTAAATGTAAGTCCCGAAGAAATTGCTATGGCTTTTGAATCGGCTGCTACTGCTGAGTCATTATATGACAACGCAACTCATGACGAAGATGACAAGCTTTTAATTGAAATGGTGAGTGAAGAGGAAAAAGAAGTTGATATAGACGATAAATTAGCTTTACAGATGGTTATAAATAAACTTAAACCACGAGAAAAACAAATAATATTTTTGAGATATTTCAAGGATATGACGCAGATGGAAGTGGCAAATATTTTAGGAATTTCACAAGTGCAAGTATCGCGACTTGAGAAAAAAGTTTTACAAAAACTAAGAAAAGAATTGGAAGAAGTGTAGTATTTTAACACAAATACTACACTTTTTTTGAATTAATTTTGCTTATCTTCACATACTAATAATGGCTGGTGAAATGAAAATGAAAAAGATGTTAATTATAATCGTGACAATATTGCTAATTTTTGCTGTTAGCTATTTTTATATGCACAAAACCAATAAAAAAATACCTGACAGTGCTGATTTGGTATATAAGGGAGGAGGAAAAAGTATGGCAGTTGTGAAAGTATTAAATGTGGTAGGAGATTCAACGGTTAGCTGGGAAGATGCAATACACAAAGCTGTAGAAGAAGCAGCTAAGTCTATTGACAATATATCAGGAATTGAAGTTGTCAACCAAACAGCTAATGTAAAAAATGGTAAAATAGTAGAATATAAAGCTAATATACAAATAGCTTATAGAGCAGATAAAGAATTAGATTGAAAATAAAGGAGCACCGTCTATGGTGCTCTTGTCATAAGAAAGGGTGAAATTAATGGAAAGAGATGTAAAAAAAGAGCAAGAATATAAAAACATAGCACAGAAATATGAGCCTAAACCTGCTTTGCTTAAAAACGTAGTAATGGCTTTTGTAGTAGGAGGATTGATAAGCGACATAGGGCAGTTCTTTTTAAATTTTTACCTATCAAGAGGTTATTCTATGCAAGATGCCAATACTCTTGTATCAATTACTATGGTATTTCTTGGAGCTTTTTTAACTGGAATTGGGGTCTATGACGATATAGGGAAGTTTGCAGGGGCAGGTTCTATAGTGCCAATAACAGGTTTTGCAAATTCTATTGTGTCACCGGCAATGGAGTTTAAAAGGGAAGGTTTTGTTTTTGGGGCGGCAGCTAAGATGTTTACAATTGCAGGACCTGTTATTGTATATGGTGTCAGTACTTCAATTATTATAGGTTTGATATATTATTTTTTGAAGTAAAAGGGGAAGTTAGATATGGCAGAAAAAAAATTAGGCACACAGACAGTTAAGTTTAAAAATCCTCCTTCTATAATAGCTGGAGGCACTATTGTAGGACCTAAAGAAGGAGAAGGACCTTTAAGAGATTATTTTGATATGATTTTAGTAGACGATACATATGGAGAAAAAAGTTGGGAAAAAGCAGAGTCAAAAATGTTTCAAGATGCTGTAAATTTAGTATTAAAAAAGGCAAACCTTAAAATTTCAGACATTGATTACCTGCTAGGTGGTGATTTGTTAAATCAAATTATAAGCGCAAATTTTGCTGCGCGACAATTGAATGTGCCACATTTCGGATTGTATGGTGCTTGTTCTACTATGACAGAGGGATTGACTTTAGGGGCTATGCTTATTGATGGAGGCTATGCTGACTATATAATAGCGGCAACTTCCAGCCATTTTTCTACTGCAGAAAGACAGTTTAGATATCCTTTAGAACAAGGCATTCAAAGGCCTTTTACTTCACAGTGGACGGTGACAGGTGCAGGAGCTACAATTTTAGCCTCCACAGGAAAAGGCCCTTATATTACCCATGCTACTACTGGCAAAGTTGTAGATTTGGGGATGAAGGATGCCAATAACATGGGAGCAGCAATGGCACCTGCTGCAGCAGATACAATTATCACTCATTTTAAAGATACAGGTTTTACAATAGAAGACTATGACCTTATTATGACGGGAGACATGGGGAGAGTAGGGAGAGATATACTTTTAGAGTTGTTGTATAAAGAGGGGTATGACATAGAGAGCAAGTATAAAGATTGTGGAATAGAAATTTTTGATGAATCACAAGACGTCCATTCTGGTGGCAGCGGTGCGGCTTGTTCTGCAGTAGTTTTGAATGGATGGCTGTTATCTCAAATACAAAATGGAGTCTATAAAAAAGTTTTATTTATGGCGACGGGAGCTCTTTTATCTCCTACCAGTAGCCAGCAAGGGGAATCTATTCCTGGGATTGCCCATGCTATTACAATATCGACAACATTATAAGGAGGTCAATATGGATTATATAAAAGCGTTTTTAATGGGAGGTTTGATTTGTGCTATTGCACAAATTTTGATTGATAAGACTAAATTAACTCCTGCAAGAATATTAGTAACATATGTAACATTAGGAGCAATACTTGGAGGTCTTGGAGTTTATAAAAAATTGATAGATATAGGTGGTGCAGGAGCTACAATACCCCTTTTGGGCTTTGGAAATTCTCTTGCCCAAGGTGTAATAAAAGCTGTTGAGAAAGATGGATTGATTGGAGTTTTTACAGGAGGATTGACAGCCACTGCCGGAGGAATTTCTGCTGCAGTATTTTTTGGGTACATTTTTTCTTTAATTTTTAATTCAAAGACTAAGAAATAAGTATAGGTTAATGAATTTTAACTTATACTTATTTTTTTATCTTTTCCTATGGTATAATATAAAAAGCAAGGAATTATTTTGTTGGTAAAAGGGTGATTTTTTGCGTATAGAGGTTAACGGAATAGATTTAATTAAACTGCTGAAGGAAATTTCTTCAAAAACAAAAATTAAATCTTATATTGTAGGTGGAGTGGTAAGAGACTTTTTATTAGGGGTTAAAAACCTTGATATTGATGTAGTAGTGGAAGGAGACGGTATTGAGTTTGCTTATATATTGCTTTCTTATTTAAAAGGTGATATTGTAGTGTATGAAGCTTTTAGGACTGCTACCTTAAGTTATGACGGTATTTCTATTGATGTTATATCTGCTCGTAAAGAGTATTATGAACGTCCTGCTGCACTGCCAACAATCGAATTTTCAAATATATACGATGACATGGCAAGAAGAGATTTTACTATAAACACTTTGGCTTATGATGTAATAGAAGAGAAGATTTTGGATTATTTTAATGGATTAGAGGACTTAAAAAAGGGTTTAATTAGAGTCCTTCATCCTAAAAGTTTTATTGATGACCCTACCAGAATATTTAGAGCTATAAGATATGCTACTAGATATTCTTTTGAGATCGAAGAAAAGACGCATAATTTGATGAAGGATTCGATAGAAAATATTAGACTTTTGTCTGCTGATAGAATAAGGAATGAAATCTTTTTAATTTTAAAAGAAAGTAAAGCCAAAGAGATGATTGATAAGCTTATTTATTACGGTATTGATAAAGTTATTTTTGATGGAATTACACTTAATACTCAACATCTCGATACAGTATATGTAAATTTAGAAATTGAATTATACAGATTTTTAGTGCTTTTTTACTATCTAAAAGAGAGTGATATTAATAAAATTGAAAAGAGGTTGCGAGTAAATAAAATTTATCTCAAAGCTTTAAAAGACTTGGTTTTTTTAAGAGAGCAACTCAATTGCCAAAATAAAAATATCAGAAAAATAAGAGAAACTATAGAAGAAACAAAAGAGGAAGTTTTAAGAGCTATTGAAGTAATGGAAGGAGAAAAAGCCGAAAAAATTATAAAAGGTAAATTGACTGTAAAGGGAAAAGACATAAAAAATTTAGGACTTCCTCCCAGTCCTTTATATGGGGAATTAATGGATAATGTGTTTGAGGCGAAAATTAATGGAATTATTGCTACAAGAGATGAAGAAATTGCATTTTTGAAAAAACTGATAGAAAAATTAAAGAAAGGAGAATAAATTTGATAGATTTTATAGATTTTTTATATAGAATACCTGCACTTCTTATTGCGATGAGTTTCCACGAATTTAGTCATGGTTATGTGGCAGATAAATTGGGGGACCCTACTCCAAGGCAAAGTGGTAGGCTTACATTAAATCCGTTGGCTCATATTGACCCCATTGGTCTTTTAATGCTTTGGCTTTTAAGGTTTGGGTGGGCGAAACCTGTTCCTATTAATCCTTTATATTTTAGAGATAGAAAAAAAGGTGTATTGCTTGTATCTTTAGCAGGCCCTCTTTCCAACGTCTTGTTGGCTATCGTTTCTCGAATATTGATGATAGCATTTAAAGATGTCCCAATATTGTATCCACTTTTATATCTATTGTACATTTACAATTTAGTTTTTGCTGTTTTCAATATAATACCTGTGCCGCCTTTGGATGGTTCAAAAGTATTGTGGAGTTTATTACCCCCAAGAGAAGCTTATATGATTTCTCAATATGAAATGTATGGGCAGGTTATTTTGCTCCTTCTTGTTTTCACTGGGGTTATAGGACAAATTATGGGGCCTCTTATGAATGCTTTGGACTCTTTTATAACTCTTATTTTAAAGCCTTTTGGGGTGTGAAGATGTACAACGTAAAATTAGAAGTGTTTGAAGGACCTTTTGATTTACTTTTTCACCTTATAGAAAAAAATGAAATTGATTTGATGGATATCCCGATTTCAGTTATTTTAGATCAATATATGGAATATATTAAAACTTTGCAGGAAATGGATTTAAATGTGGCATCAGAATTTATTGTAATGGCAGCTACTTTATTAGAAATTAAATCTAAAATGTTACTTCCCAAACAGAAGTTTGAGGGACAACAATTGGAAATGGAAGAAGTAGACCCAAGAGAAGAATTGGTAACTAAATTGATTGAGTACAAGAAATATAAAATTATTGCCCAGACTTTTAAAGAAATGTGCAAAATTGGTTCTCGTTTTTTTAGAGAAGAGCCTGAAGTAAAATACATAGATAAAAAAATTGCTTTTAACTACTCTAGTGAAGATATATATAAGGCGTATCTTAAAGTTATTTCAAAAAATAATGCCAAAGAAGATGAAATAGAAATAAAAAAAGATGAATATACTGTAGAGAGTAAGATTAAAGAGTTATTAGTGAAATTGGTAAAAAAAACTGTCCTTTGGTTTAGTGAATTTATTAAGAAAAGTCGGGCAAAAGGAGAAATTATTGTATCTTTTATTGCTGTTTTAGAGTTAGTGAGATTAAATAAAATTATAGCAGAACAAAAGACTACTTATGGGGATATACTTATTAAATCCTTTGGGAGAGGAGAAAAAAATGAGCAATGAAGGAAAAATAGAAGCTATATTGTTCGCAGCAGGGGGACCAGTAAAATTAAGAACCCTATGCGAAGTGGTAGGACTTTCTCAAGAGGAAATAGTAGATGTTGTAAATAAATTAAAAGAATATTACGACCGAGAAAATCGCGGTTTAGATATTATATTTTTTGAAGATAAAGTTCAAATGTGTACAAATGATAATTATGGAGAAATAGTTAGACAAGCTTTGGGATTAGAAATAAAACAAGGACTTTCTCAAGCAGCATTAGAGGTTTTGGCTATAATAGCTTATAATCAACCTATTACGAGGGCAGAAATTGAAAGAATAAGGGGGGTAAAAAGCGATAAAGCTATAAATACTTTGCTGGAGTATAATTTGATCAAGGAAAGTGGAAGGGCTTTATCTGCTGGTAGGCCAATACTGTACACTACTACAGAAGACTTTTTAAAGTATTTTGGAATTAAATCTTTAAAAGAATTGCCGCAAATCGAAATCACACCTTAAAAAAGGAGGAGGTTTTAATGTATGAAAAGAAGCATAGTGTCTTTACTTTTAATTTTAATAGGGCTTACTTTTACATTTCTTTCAACCACTTTTGCCTTTGCAAATGAAAAAGAGATAGTAAGTTTAGGTGCAGACCTTACTCCTAAACAACAGGAAGAAATGATGGAATATTTTGGGGTCAATCCAAACACGACTAAAGTTATCAAGGTTACAAATGAGGAAGAAAGAAAATATTTAAAGGGATTGGTACCTGATAAACAGATAGGTAGCAGAGCCATTTCTTCAGTGTATGTGAAACTTCTCCCACAGGGAGAAGGAATTATGGTTGATACTCACAACATAAGCTGGGTCTCTAAAGAGATGTATGCCAATGCAATGGTGACAGCAGGCATTAAAGATGCAAAGGTGGTAGTAGCTGCTCCCTTTGATGTATCAGGCACGGCAGCTCTTACAGGGATAATGAAGGCATTTGAAGAAGCAACAGGGGAAAAATTAAGTGACGAGGCAAAAAAGACAGCTAATGAAGAATTGGTTATAACAGGTACTTTAGGGGAAAAGATAGGAAAAGATAAAGCAGCTGAACTTATTCAAAAGGTTAAAGAAGAAGTAATTGCAAAAAAACTTGCAGATGAAAATGAGATTGCAAATGTTATAAGGGATATTGCTAAACAGCTTAACATTAAACTAACTGATGAGCAGATATCTCAGATTGTACAACTTATGAAAAAGATAAATCAACTCAATCTAAATGTTGAAATGATAAAAAAGCAATTAGAGAAAATAGGGGTAGATGTTGATAAAATAAAGAAGACAGTAGAAGAGAACAAAGGTATATTAAAAGCAATTTTAGACGCTATAAAAAGCTTTTTCGATTGGTTGGCATCCCTTTTTAAATAAAATGAAATGTTAAAAAAAGCAGGTGCTCTTTTATAAAGAGTTACCTGCTATATTTATATTATTATAAGTACAATTTTACATAGAAGTTTTTTACAATTGTACTTGCTATTTTTTTAAAAAGAGGTTATCATATATCAAGATACTATATTTTCTTTATATGGATAAAAATACAATATAGGCAGTTTTTAATAACTATCAATTTTTTTACCAAAACTATAATAAAGACCCAAATCTTGCTTAGAAAAGGCTTATAAACAGCGTGATATGAGGTGAAATGATGAAATATTTGTCTGTTGTTTTTATAATCCTTATTTTTTTGATTTTACTGTATTTTTTACCTCTTAAAATTAAAATAAAAGCGAATAAAGAGGAGAAAAATATTTCCCTGGAAATAGTAACTAATATATTTTTTGTAAATTTTTTGACCTTTAAATTACAGAAAGAGCCCGAAAAAGAGGAATTGTATTTTAAAGTTTTAGGTGTCAAGATACTTAAAAGTACAGGAGCAAAAAAATTAGAGAGAACTAAAAAAGAGGGAAAATTTTCAGCTTTAGATATAGAGTATAAAGATTTTTTTAAGATTATAGAACTTTTAAGAGATGTGTTAAAAGATACTGTTGTTTATAAATTTTATTTAAATGTAAAAATTGGCTTAGAAGATGCAGCTTGGACTGCTATATTGAGCGGTTCTTTATGGGGCGTAATATATACAGCTCTTATGCCGATATATAATAACGCTACCTTTACTACTGCACCGGAGGTTTATATCACACCTTACTATGGTCAGAATAAGTTAGAAGGAAATTTAATTTGCATATTTAAAATAACCTGTGGTAATATTATTATTAATGGAATAAAGTTTTTGGGTAGTTTAAATGGGAGGTGAAAATAAATGAGTGACCACCCAATCGATGCTTTGATGAAAACGACCATGGAAAGCTTAAAAGACATGATAGATGTCAATACAATAGTAGGAGATGCTGTAGAAACTCCTGATGGAACGATAATAATCCCTATCTCTCGTGTGACCTTTGGCTTTGCTGCTGGAGGCGGTGAAATTAACTTGCCAAAGAATGATAAAAAAGGTACAGAACAAGATTCATCTCAAAACATGCCTTTTGCCGGTGGCAGTGGCGCAGGGGTTTCTGTACAACCCGTTGCCTTTATGGTGGTTGGCCAAGGGCAAATCAGACTCTTGCCAGTTACTCAAAGTGCTATGCTGGAGAGAATAATAGATTTGACGCCTAAATTGATAGAAGAAATACAAAACTTGTTCAATAAAGGTAAGTCGACAAAAAAGGTACAAAATCCAACAATAAATAACAATGCTGATATTTAAAAAGTGGGGAATCCCACTTTTTTGTATATAAAGCATTCCTTTTGTATTTTTAAAAAACATGCCTTGCTTTGAGTTATCATTAAATTCCACATAGATAAGATAAAATCTGAGGTAATCAATAAGTTCAAAAGGATTTCTTGTGTTATATTTCTGTACGAGAAATTTAACCGTCTCACGTATTTTTTGTTGTGTACAGCATATTTTTAAACAAAATCTTCTGCAAGACAAATAAAAACATGGAAGAGATACCATAAGAGCCTTCCCACTCAGTAAAGGATCATGCCCTAATAAGAAAAACAAGCATAACAGGAAAGCGTTGATTTAAGATATTTCAGGGGTTGTCGTTAAAAATTATCCTACGTATCTTGACACCATCGTTTAATAATTTATCATTGACAATGTATAGTAGTGCCTGGTATAATGTGAAAAAAGGGTTTGGGAGGAGGTAGAATTTTAACTAACTTTATTGTGACGATACAAAAATGAAATGGGGGTTAACTGGTGAAAGTGAAGTTTGGCATCGCAACCAAAATCTTTATCGCTCTAATTGTCGGTGTCTTTGTCGGCCTTTTACTTACACCGGCTCCCGATGTGGCCAGTACTTACATTAAACCCTTTGGAGAGCTGTTCCTCAACCTCATCAGAATGATGGTAGTGCCGCTGGTCCTTTCCTCGCTGATAGTGGGAACGGCCAGCCTCGGCGATGTTAAGAAATTGGGTAGAATAGGAGCCAAGACTATTGCATATTACCTCCTCACCACCGCCCTTGCCATAACCATTGGCATCATTCTGGCCAATATCATTAAGCCCGGCACGGGTATAACGCTGCCTGTGGAGGAAGTGGAGATCAAAGGAGAGCCTCCTTTGATAACTCCTGCGGATCTCGTCCCGTCAAACCCGGTAAAGGCAATGGCCGAAGGCAATATGCTCCAGATCATAGTGTTTGCCATCTTCTTGGGAATAGCCATTACCTTAGTCGGTGAAAAGGGCAAACCGGTCCTAGACTTCTTCAACAGCCTAGCTGAGATCAGTTATAAAATAGTCTGGATAATCATGGAGTACTACGCACCCATAGGCGTTTTTGCACTTATTGTACCCGTAGTTGCCGATCACGGTCCATCGCTACTCCTTCCTCTGGGGAAGCTAATAATAACGGACTACCTGGGTTTTGCCATCCAACTCTTTATGGTATACTCCGCTCTGGTCTGGATATTTACCAGGATGAACCCTGTCAAATTCTTTAAAAGCGCCGCACCGGCGATGCTGACGGCCTACACCACCAGCAGCAGTTCGGGGACCCTGCCGGTCACCATGGAGGTGACGGAAAAGAAGCTGGGCGTTTCAAAGTCCATCTGCAGTTTTGTGTTGCCGCTGGGTGCCACTATTAACATGGACGGTACCGCCCTTCACCTAGGGATCTCCGTTCTGTTCACCGCCCAGCTTTACGGCGTCGAGCTCTCGCTTTCGCAACAGTTGGCAGTACTACTGACCGCCACTATGTTTTCCATAGGAACTGCCGGAGTCCCCGGCGTGAGCATCTTTTTCCTCCCAGCGATACTGCAGACGGTGGGTCTGCCTCTGGGGAGCATAGCACTCATAGCGGGAATAGACCGCATCCTGGACATGGGCAGGACCTTGGTCAACGTGACGGGTGATATGGCCGGTTCGGTGGTGATAGCCGCTACCGAAAAGGAACTTAACCGAACTTAACCGGTTCTGTACGGGCAGGTAGATATGCAGTAAATAATGGTAACAGGGAAATTGAAGAAGCTGAAGATGAAGCAGTAATCAGGAACGTAGATGAATATCCCGAAGCTGAAGATAAAAATGAAGTAGCTGAAAACGGAGAACGAGATGTTTTTTATATCCTTATTGCGGCGGAGATCGAGAGTACGGTCCTACTGTAGAAACTATATCCGAAACCAGGGGGTAAAAACGCTAGATATTATAATAGGCACTCACTCATAGATATATTTAACCGCTCTAAATTGTGATATAATTAAAACAATAAAGGGCTTGAAGAAACGTCAGTTGTTAACCAAAAATTAAGCAATAGAGGGTGGTCCGGTGAGATCCAGGGTAGGAACTTTTGTTATTTTTCTAATTACGGCTTTATTGTTTTTTTCGCTTTTTACAAACGTTTCAGGTTTGCCGAAGGAAAAGGGAGAAGTCCTTTTCGTACCAATAAGGGGCACGGTGGACCCTGGCATGGCCAAATTTGTAAAGAGGGCCGTTGAAGAAGCAAAGGAAACAGAAGCAGCCCTTTTGGTTTTCGAAATAAATACGCCCGGGGGGCTGGTGGATGCCGCCGTTGAGATAAGTCAGACCATTCTGAACTCCCCCGTGCCGACGGCGGCCTATGTCAACAGCCAGGCCACGTCGGCGGGAGTGCTGATTGCCATTTCCTGCGAAAACCTATACATGGCTCCCGGCTCCACAATAGGCGCGGCGGAGACGGTACCCAAAGAAGAGAAAACCATATCCTACTGGAGGTCGAAGCTGGAAGGTGCTGCGGAGAGAAGAGGAAGGGACCCAAGGATTGTTGCGGCTATGGCCGATGCCGATGTGGAAATAGAGGGTTTAAAGGAAAGGGGAAAAATTCTTTCCCTTACCGCTAAAAAAGCTCTGGAACTGAAACTGGCCGACGGTATCGCCGCCGACAGGAAGGAACTCCTGACCGTCCTTGGAGTCGGTGACAGGGACGTAAAAGAGGTAAAGCCATTTTTTTCAGAGAGGATTGCCAGCTTCGTGACCAGCCCCTTTGTGGCTCCGATGTTCCTCACTATTGGGTTCATAGGGATTATCACCGAAGTCCTGACCCCGGGTTTCGGGGCACCCGGTCTTATCGGTATAATCTCCCTGGTGCTGTTTTTCGCTGGTCACATGATAGCAGAACTTGCCGGCTGGGAATCGGTCATATTCTTTCTGGCCGGCCTGATCCTGCTCACCGTCGAAGCCCTGATGCCGGGGTTTGGCGTTTTCGGGTTGCTGGGCATAACAGGTATAATCACTGGTATAGTAACGGCTTCGGCCACCGTGAAGCAGGGTCTTATAACAGTCACCATATCCATGGTGGTAAGCATGGTCATCCTCGCCTTCCTCATCAGGAGGCTGGCCCGGTCGCCGCTTTTCGACCGGCTGGTGCTCTTTTCGCGGCTGGATAAATCTTCGGGATACTCCGCCACTGAGGAAAGACATGAATTGATAGGGCGTACGGGAGTGACGATTACCCCGCTCAGACCCGCCGGCATAGCTGATTTCGACGGCATTAAACTGGACGTGGTGTCCGACGGAAAATTTATAGAAGCCGGCGAGAGGGTAAGGGTGGTAAGGGTCGAAGGCATCAGGATCGTGGTCGATCAGGATTCATTAAAATAAAAGGAGGGGTTTATTTTGACAGAATTCATATTTTTGCGGGTAGTAATCGGTTTAATTTTCGTTTTCTTATCGGTTATTTTAAGTTTCATACCTCTGGGTCTTTGGATCTCGGCCTTGGCGGCGGGAGTTAAAATCGGTATTTTTACCCTCGTAGGCATGAGATTAAGGCGCGTTCCGCCGGATAAGATAGTGAAACCGCTGATCAAAGCCATCAAAGCAGGGCAGGATGTGGAAATAAACAAGCTTGAGGCCCATTACCTGGCCGGGGGTAATGTGGACAAGGTCATAGATGCCTTGATAGCGGCCCAGAGGGCGAACATCTCCTTGGAGTTCGAGAGGGCGGCGGCCATAGACCTGGCGGGGCGGGATGTGCTGCACGCCGTTCAGATGAGTGTAAACCCTAAGGTCATCGAGACTCCGGTAGTAGCTGCTGTAGCCAAGGATGGCATCGAGGTGAAGGTAAAAGCACGGGTTACCGTGAGGGCTAATATCGACCGGTTGGTGGGCGGTGCCGGTGAGGAGACCATAATAGCCCGTGTGGGCGAGGGTATTGTTACTACCGTGGGCTCATCCAATAGCCATAAAGAAGTGCTGGAAAACCCGGACTCTATTTCAAGGACTGTGCTGAATAAGGGTCTTGATGCCGGAACCGCCTTTGAGATTTTATCAATAGACATTGCTGACGTGGATGTGGGAAGGAATATCGGTGCGCGGCTTCAGATCGATCAGGCCGAAGCCGATAAGCGGATTGCCCAGGCCAAAGCCGAGGAGCGAAGGGCTATGGCCGTGGCGAGAGAACAGGAAATGAAAGCTATGGTTCAGGAAATGAGGGCGAAGGTGGTCGAGGCGGAGGCCGAAGTTCCCAAGGCTATGGCCGAAGCTCTGCGCACCGGAAAGATCGGAGTTATGGACTATTACAACATGAGAAACGTTATAGCCGATACCATGATGAGGGAATCCTTCTCAAAACTGGGGCAGGAGAGGCAGCAGGAGGAAAAAGAATAAAGGCGGTGAGTCTTCGTGGATTTTGATAACCTTTTATCCTTGATCGTTTTTGTATTTTTAGTAGCCAATTGGGTGCGCAAGCTGCTGGAAGAAATTAAATCCTTTAATGATGCCTTTCCGAAAAAGCCAGAATATGCTTCTGAACCCATTGCAGGAGTAAGTGCAGCGGACGAACCCTATAACGGCCTTGAATCGAATATTAAAACAGAGTCTGGATCTAGTTTTGAAGATTACGAATTCGAATCCGAACTAATTGGTGAGGGCGAAATGGAAAACTATATGCCCCATAGACAGGCGGAAGTAGGGCAGGAACCGATAGTGCTTACCAAAAAAGAAAAGCAGCTCTTCGCCCGTGAAGAGGAAATTATAAAGGGTTTCTTATTCCATGAGCTATTCGGCAGCCCCCTTTCCAAAAGGGTTCATTCCGGCCGTTGAAGGAGACAAGGAGAGCCTCCATACTTTACAGAGGCTGGACGTGTTCAGAAAGGTAAGGGATGAAATTAAAATCAGGTTAAAGGGTAACAACACCATGCAAAAAGAAAAAATTAAAAAAATTGTGTAAAGTACAAGTTCGTAAAAAAGAGGCTTTTATAGCCTCTTTTCTGTGTGCGCCCAGCATGGGTGATAGCTAGACTGAGGGGATAAGATCGAGACAGTAACTTGTTAATTTTCGGCGAAGGTAGGCTTATCTTGGGAAAATAATTTTTGCCGCGATATCATAGATGACAAATATATTAGCTTTCTACATAATAATACAGCTTAGAAGTTACAGCATGAGTGACATAGCTTATAATATATGAATTTTAAAGGAAATTTTGGAGGAACAAAGTATCACTGTATCATTGTTGACTATAAAAAAATCTAAACCAAAAGCTTGAAGGGACAACAGTAAAAGAATACATTGAGCAAAAGAAAAAGCAGCTATGCAGAGATATAAAATATAACAAGTACAGCTCCTTTTTTCCCAAAGAGGTATAAGATAATTAGTTTATGGGTAAAATAAAAACACCTCATATTCCTATTTATAACACTAGAGTTTAGTAGTATGAGGTGTTTTAAACGAAGGCAAATTTTTTTTTGGTGCCCAAATATACTAAACTAAAAATTGACAAAGTCAATATTGATGTGGAAAAGAAGCATCATAAGTGAGGTGTAAAAAACTATAACTATAACATGTATAAAATGAAAAAATTTGTGCTTTATCTTTTTATTTTGCTGTATTTTATGTCTTCTGTAAAAGTGTATGCTGAGAGCTATCCTTCTATCTCTGCTAAAGCAGCAATTGTAATGGACCAAGAGACAGGGAGAGTGTTATATGAAAAAAATCCTCATGAAAAGCTGCCAATGGCAAGCACCACAAAAATAATGACTTTATTGGTGGCTTTAGAAAAAGGTAATTTAAATGATATTGTAACTGTCAGCAAGAGGGCTGCAAGTGTTGGAGGTTCGTCTATTTGGCTTTCGCCAGGAGAAAAAATTGATATGGAAAGCTTGCTTTATGGACTTATGCTAAACTCAGGGAACGATGCTGCCACAGCTATTGCAGAACATATAGGTGGTAGTGTAGAAAATTTTATCGAAATTATGAACCAAAAAGCAAGGGAAATAGGGGCATATAATACACATTTTGTGACACCTTCTGGTTTAGATATTGGTATTGATGACCATTATACTACCGCTTATGATTTAGCCTTAATAACGAGGTATGCTTTTAGATATCCTAAATTTGCAGAGATTGTATCAACAAAAGAAAAGACAATTCCTTGGGAAGGGAGAGAATGGGATAGATATTTGAGGAATAAAAATAAGCTCTTATGGATATACGAAGGAGCAGATGGAGTAAAAACTGGATTTACTAATAAAGCAGGTAGGTGTCTTGTATCTTCTGCTTCAAGAGAGGGAAGGAGATTTATTGCAGTTGTTTTAAATAGTCCTCCTATGTGGGAAGATTCCATGAAAATATTAGATTATGCTTTTTCAAAGTACAAACCCTATAAAGTTTTAGAAAAAGGGGAATTAATTAAGAAGATAAAAGTAGAAGGTGGAAAAGAAAATAGTGTATCGGTTGTAAGTGAGAGAGAATGTATCATTCCGGCATTAGAAGATGAGAAGCAGGATGTGAATTTAGAATTTCATTTTCCCAAAAGTGTGAAAGCTCCTGTTGAAAAAGGTGAAAAAATAGGTTATGTGACAGTAAAAATAGGAGAAGAAAAAATTTGTGATGTTAATTGTGTAGCCTTAAAGAAGGTGGAACAAGAAGATTTTGGTTACAATTTTCAAAAGATAATAAAAAATTGGTTAAAGGTGCTAAATCCCTCTTGAGTATAACTCAAGAGGGTTATTTGTTTTGTAATAGTTTTTAAGTTTAAAGAATATTTTATTAGTGTGAAATTGGAGGTGAGATAAATTGGCAAATAGATTAGAATGCATTGACGCAGGTACCGATTATTGCCCTTGCTATTTGGCTGAATTAAATGAGTGCATAGTATGTTCACAACTTCAAGGGAAAAATTTTTGCGATTGTAATTGGCGAGGAGTTTGTATTTTTCAGGAATTTGTTTGGGCAGGATACAAGGCTAAAGCTACCCGCAGCACGATTTTTTCTAAAGTATTAAAAAGGGAAGAAATTAACGAAGAAGTTATAATTTTGACTCTTAAAGTACCAAATAAGATGGCACGAGATTTGAATGAACCAGGTTCTTTTGTTTTTTTAAGAGGAATTTCAAGCCCACCTTTTTTTGATACTCCAATGTCAGTAATGTATGCAGACGAGCTTGAAAGAATAATCAAGATAGCTATACAAGTAAGCGGTCCAAAGACAAAATTGATTCAAAAAGCTGAGGAAGGAGAAGAGGTCTATTTAAGAGGGCCTTATTGGAATGGACTTTTAGGTTATAGGTATATTAAAGGAACTCACAATTCTAAGGCTTTAGTTGTTTTGAGAGGAATTGCACAAGCTCCGGGGGTAATTGTTATTTCAAAACTAATAAACAACAAAAACAAAGTTATTGCTATTGTAGACAAGGGAAAAGTAGGAGTGAATTTTATAAATGACTATTTGAAAGAGTTTAATATAACGATAATTGAAGCAGACCTTTTAAGTGAGGAAGGACAAAGAATTTTAAAGGAGTTAATTAAAGATAAAGAGATAACGGTTGTATATAGTGGAGGTTCTGATGAACAGCATGTGAATATTTTAAATTATTTGGACTTATATAATCAAGAAGCCTATTTAGCGGTTTCAAACAATAATACCATATGCTGTGGTGAAGGAATATGTGGTAGTTGTGAAGTTCAGATAGGAGACCAAAAAGTAAGAACCTGTAAGGTTCAAGTGGATATTAGAAAAGCTTTGGAAAGGAAGATGTTACATGGTTAAGGTTGTTGTAATAGGTGGAGGTTGGGCTGGTTGTGCAGCTGCTTTAACAGCTCGAAAAGCAGGAGCAGAAGTAGTGCTTTTAGAAAAGACTGATATGCTTTTGGGATGTGGACTTGTGGGAGGCATAATGAGAAATAACGGGAGGTATACTGCTGCAGAAGAACTTATATATTTAGGAGGAAATGAACTTATTGAAATAACAGACAAGGCAGCAAGACATATAAATGTAAAATTCCCTGGTCATGCTCATGCAAGTCTGTATGATGTGACAATGGTGGAACCAATGATTAGAGAGACGTTACTTGAAAAAGGTGTTACTATTAAATTGATGGCGAGGGCTACAGATGTGGTAATGGAAAACAGCAAAAGAATAAAAGGAATAGTTTTAGCAGATGATACTATAGAGTATGGAGATGTTTTTATAGAGACTACTGGTTCTACAGGACCTATGGGTAATTGCCTAAGATATGGAAACGGATGTGCTATGTGTATTTTAAGATGTCCTTCTTTTGGCCCTCGAATTAGCATAAGTTATAGGGCAGGTGTAGAAGACCTTTTAGGAATGAGGGCAGATGAAGTTTATGGTGCTTTTAGTGGTTCATGTAAATTAAATAAAGAATCTTTAAGCAAAGAGATAAGAGAAAAGCTAGAAAGAGATGGAGTAGTAGTATTGCCTGTGCCTAAAGAAGATATTAACATGGAAAAATTGAATTTGAAGGTGTGTCAACAATATGCATTGCCAGAATACGCGGAAAATGTTATACTATTAGATACTGGTTATGTAAAGCTCATGACTCCTTTTTATCCATTAGAAAAACTTAGAAAAATTCCGGGCTTAGAAAGAGCACGTTATGATGACCCTTATTCTGGAGGAAAAGCTAATTCTGTAAGATATTTGTCAATGGCACCACGAGATAATACAATGAAAGTTATAGGTTTAGATAATTTATTATGTGCAGGAGAGAAGTCTGGCTTGTTTACTGGGCATACTGAGGCAATGGTGACAGGATGTCTTGCTGGACATAACAGTGTAAGATTAGCTCTTGGCATGCCTCTTTTGGAGTTACCGAGGAATTTAGCTTCTGGTGATTTGATAGCATATGCTAATGAAAGCATAAAGACGAAAGAAGGCTTGAAAAAGAGGTATACTTTTGCAGGGGCAGAATATTTTGAGAGGATGAAACAATTAGGCCTTTATACTACTGATACCAACTTGATAAAAGAAAGGATCATGAGAAATAATTTATTAAAAATTTATGACGAAAAACTTGTATAAACGAAAAAATGGGTGAACACAAATGGAAAGGTTGCAAAAATACTTAGCAGAATGTGGAATAGCCTCACGAAGAAAGTGCGAAGAGTATATTTTACAAGGCCGTGTAAAAGTAAATGGAAAAGTAGTAAAAGAGTTGGGAGTAAAAATCAATCCTGATGTTGACATAATTGAATTTGATGATAAAATTGTGAGAAGAGAAAAGAAAAAAGTTTATATTATATTAAATAAACCAACAGGATATATTACTTCCGTAAAAGACCAGTTTGGCAGGCCTACAGTGATGGACTTAGTTAAAGTTAAGGAAAGAATATATCCTGTTGGCCGCTTAGATTATGATACATCAGGGCTTCTGTTACTCACAAATGATGGGGAGATAGCCAATATCTTAATGCATCCTCGACATGAAATTGTGAAGACGTATATTGCAAAAATCAAAGGAATTCCAACACAAGAAGAGTTGGAAAGGTTTAGAAATGGACTTTTGATAGGAGATTATTTGACTTCGAAAGCAGAAATAGAGATTTTAGCAGTTAAAAATGGGACAAGTGTTGTAGAAATAAAAATTCATGAAGGGAAAAATAGACAAGTTAGAAGAATGTGTGAGGCTATTGGACATCCTGTTATTTCTCTTACAAGAACTAAAATTGGTGACTTGTCTTTAGAAGGGTTAAAACCAGGAAAGTGGAGGTATTTGACACAAAAGGAAATAGATTATTTAAAAAGCTTGAGGTGAAGTATGTTTTCAGTTAACTTTGCTAAAGCAGAGGATTTCGAAATTATTAAAAAAATTGCTAATGAGTGTAATTTAAAGGGAACTTTAAATTTTTTTGAAGAGATTTTCATGATTGCAAGAGAAGACAAGCCTTTTGGTTTTATTTCTATGAAAGTAGAAATTAATAATGCTATAATAACTAATTTGGCAATTTTGCCTTCCTACAGGGATAAGGGGGTTGAAAATTTAATGGTAAGAGTAGTACTTAATCATGCCCTAGATATGGGGTTAGAAAATGCTTGTGTCAATATACCTTTTTATAAAGATTTTTTTTGTAAATTAGGTTTTAAAGAAAAAGGCGATTTTCAGATAGTTAAATTAAAAGAGTTTTTTGGAGAGTGAGATATTTTTTTAAATATATTATTAAAAATCTTGGAGGTGTTTTCAATGGAATTATGGTTTACAGAAAATCAGGATGAAAATTTGAGATTTTCTTTGAAAGTTAAAGAAACATTGGTGGTAGAAAAAACTCCTTATCAACATTTAGCAATACTCGATACATATCAATTTGGAAGAGTATTAACTTTAGATGGTATACTTCAAACCACTGAAAAAGATGAATTTGTATATCATGAGATGATAGTACATGTACCCCTCTTTACTCATAAAAATCCAAAAAGCGTGTTAATTGTTGGAGGCGGAGATGGAGGCTCAGTAAGAGAGGTCTTAAAGCACCCTTCTGTAGAAAGAGTAGTTTTGGCAGAAATTGACGAGGCAGTAGTGAGAAATTCTAAAAAATATCTTCCTACAATAAGCCAGGCATTAGATGACCCAAGAGTAGAAATAATGATTGGAGATGGAATTAAATATGTTAATGAACACAAAAATGAATTTGATGTGGTAATAGTGGATTCTACTGACCCAATTGGGCCAGCTGTAGGGCTTTTTACTTCTGATTTTTATAAAGCCGTATATGAATGCTTGAAAGAAGATGGTATTATTGTGGCTCAGACAGAATCACCTTTTATTTATGGAAAATTGATAAACAAACTCAGCAAAATGTTCAAAGAAATATATCCTATTACAAAAGCATATATAGCAACAATACCGACTTATCCAGGAAGTTTGTGGACTTTTACCATGGGTTCAAAAAAATATGACCCTGAAGAAGTGGACATAAATTCTATTCCAAGAATAGATACTAAATACTATACACCTGAAATTCACAAAGCGGCCTTTGTATTGCCTAAATTTGTGAAGGATATTTTTGATGAGGTGTAATATGATAGAAGGAAAATATTTTGTTGATCCGGGAAAGTTTTTAGGGGCTACTGAAGATTATGAAAAGGCAGAGGTAGTTATAGTAGGTTTGCCTATGGATTACACAGTGAGTTTCAAAGCAGGAAGCCGCTTTGGACCTGCTGCCATAAGGCAAGCCTCTTATGGTTTAGAATATTATAGTGTGTATTTAGATAGTAGGCTGGAAGATAAGAAATTTTATGATTTAGGAGATTTAGTACTTCCTTATGGGAATGTGGAAAAGAGTTTAGATTTAATCTCAAAAGCTACAGAAGACATTTTGAAAAGTGGAAAAAAAGGATTGTTCTTGGGTGGAGAACATTTAGTGACTTATGGAATTTTAAAAGAGTACTTAAAAAAATATGAGGATAACCTTGTAATCCTTCATTTTGATGCCCATACTGATTTAAGAGAAGAATTTTTTGGTGAAGCATATTCTCACGCTACAGTGATGAGAAAAGTATGGGATATTGCTAAGGGTATTAAAATGTATAATTTTGGGATAAGGTCAGGTGAAAAAGAAGAATTTGAGTTTGCAGAAAAAAATACCCATATGTTTTTGTACGAAGTAGTTGAACCTTTGAAAGGTGTAATTGATGATATAAAAGATTATCCAATTTATATTAGCTGGGATATAGATGTTGTAGACCCTGCTTTTGCACCAGGCACTGGTACACCAGAACCAGGGGGAATAACCACAAAAGAGGCATTAGAGGCTATTCATATTTTAAAAGATTTAAATGTAGTTGGGATGGATTTGGTGGAAGTCTCGCCTTCTCACGATATAGCTGGTATAACCTCTATTTTAGCAGCTAAACTTATAAGGGAATCTATCCTTTCCTTCTTCTAAAATTTTGAGCCTTTTGGCTCTTTTTTTATTTTGTTTCTTTTGAAAAAATAGTATAATATATTATGAGGAGGTATTAATATGAGCAATAAAATTAAAATTACAGAAACTGTATTAAGAGATGCCCATCAATCACTCTTGGCTACTCGAATGTCGACGGAAGAAATGCTCCCAATTGCAGAAAAATTGGATGCAGTAGGATATTATTCTATTGAAGCGTGGGGAGGAGCTACCTTTGATGCTTGTATGAGATTTCTTGACGAAGACCCTTGGGAAAGATTAAGAAGATTAAAGAAAAGGATAAAAAATACGCCTCTTCAAATGCTTTTGAGAGGACAAAATCTATTAGGATATAGGCATTATCCTGATGATATAGTAGAAAAATTTGTTGAGAGGGCTGTTGCTAACGGAATAGATATAATAAGAATTTTTGATGCTTTAAATGATGTACGAAATCTTGAAGTTGCCGTTAAAGCTACTAAAAAGGCGGGAGCTCACGCTCAAGGTACCCTTGTTTATACTATAAGTCCTGTTCACAACATTGACCATTATATTAAAGTAGCAAAAGAGCTGACAGAATTAGGAGTAGATTCCATATGCATAAAGGATATGTCAGGAATATTAACTCCTTATGTTGCTTATGAGTTAGTAAAAAGCCTTAAAGATACAGTAAATGTTCCTATACAGTTGCACAGCCATTATACGAGTGGAATGGCGGCCATGACTTATCTTAAAGCAATAGAGGCTGGAGTAGATATAATAGACACTGCTATTTCACCTTTGGCATTAGGAACTTCTCAACCTGCTACAGAAACAATGGTGGCAGCTTTAAAAGGCACTCAATATGACACTGGTTTGGATATGGAGTTATTATCAGAGATTGCTTCATACTTTAAAGAAGTAAAACAAAATCACAATAAAGAAATAGATTTATCTATGGTTATGGGTGTAGATACAGATGTATTAATTTATCAAGTTCCAGGAGGAATGCTATCAAATTTGATTTCCCAATTGAAACAACAAAATGCTTTAGATAAGTACCCGGAGGTTTTAAAAGAAATTCCTAAAGTTAGAGAAGAATTAGGATACCCACCTCTTGTTACTCCTATGAGTCAGATGGTAGGGACTCAAGCCGTCTTGAATGTAATAACTGGAGAAAGGTATAAAATGGTACCAAAAGAAGTAAAAGATTATGTGAAAGGACTGTATGGTAGACCACCAGCGCCAATTTCAGAAGAAATAAAGAAGAAAATAATAGGAGATGAAGAGGTAATAGATGTTAGACCAGCAGACCTTTTAAAACCGCAATTTGAAGCGATTAAAGAAGAGATTAAAGAGTATTATGAACAAGAAGAAGATGTTTTATCTTATGCTCTTTTCCCACAAGTAGCAAAGAAATTTTTTGAATACAGAAGAGCAAAAAAATATCAAATAGATGCAACTCTTCTTAATATGGAATATATGACATATCCAGTCTGACAGGGAAATAATCTTCCCTGTTTTTTATATTTAAAAATCCATCCTGTAACATATATTTTTATCCTTCATAACATGTAGTAGAAAGTTTAAGTTTAAAAGGAGGGAAATAAGATGACAATAGATGGATCTTATTACAATCCCAACTATCCTAAGTATCCTTACCATCATCCCTATTATCCACATCATCCTCATCCGGGACATTGTAAGACTTTTTATACAGTGCAGCCGGGAGATAGCATGTGGTCTATAGCGAATATGTTTGGAATAAGTCTTGACTGCTTAATAAGAGCTAATCCTCAGATATCGGATCCTAATTTGATATATCCAGGACAACAAATTTGCATACCTTTCTATTGTCCACCAGTATCTCCAGAGACCTGCAAGACAATATACACAGTAAAACCGGGAGACAGTATGTGGTCAATAGCGAATATGTTTGGTGTAAGTCTTGATGCATTGATAAGAGCAAATCCACAAATACCAGATCCCAATTTGATATACCCAGGACAACAAATATGTATACCTTCTGCGAATTGTTAAGGCACCTTTTAAGGTGCCTTAACAATTAATGTGAAGATATATAGTATTAGGATAATTGCTTGTATATTTTATAACTTTTACAGTCCCTGGTTGAATATTTTTTCCACATTTTAAGCATAGGTAATTTTTGTTTTCTTGCAAATAAGTGTAGCTTATTTCTACCTCTAATTTTCCGTATTTTTTCCAGCTATTCCACCCAGTTTTGCACAATTTGGCTCTGTTTTCATAATCGGCATATACCCATCTCAGCAATCGATGAAAATGAAAAGGATATTTTGTGTATCTTAAAAACTTTTCTGGCAATCCTAAAGATAAAGCGTAATTTTCAAAAGAATTTTCTATTATATCCTGAAGAGGATTTAATATTTGTGTACTTTCCCAATTATACTCTTCTTGTTCTAACCATTTTCTAAAAGTGTCAAACATGTAACCTCTACAAACTTGTATTTTTTCAGTTTTACTTACTTTAAGTTTTTCTAAAAGTTTTTTCCCAATTTCACAGGCTTTTCTTAAATACAATTTATTTTTAAAGTTTTCTTCATTATAATATTCTATGGGAATTATATCATAGAAAAATTCTCCAGTTTCTACTCTCATAGCCCCAATACACGTTCCGCCTACCAAACTTCCACTTCCCGCGTCGTCTATTTGTATCACTGTATCACTCCTTGCCTATATATAAATTTTGTAATAAAATCAAAGTAATTATACGTTATTAATTAGAGGAGGTAGAAAATGAAAATACTTCTTACTAATGACGATGGAGTACAAGGATTAGGGATGTTAAAATTAGCAGAATATCTTAAAGATAAGTATAAGGTAACGGTAGTAGCTCCTGAAAAAGAAAGAAGTGCTATAAGCCATGCTATAACTTTACATAAACCTTTAAGGCTTAAAAAAGTGAAGGAAGAGGATGGTTTGAAAATATATGCGGTAAATGGTACGCCCTCCGATTGTGTCAAATTAGGAATTGAAGTGGTGCTGGAAGAAAAACCTGATATTATAATTTCTGGCATTAATGAAGGTCTAAATTTAGGAACAGATATACTTTATTCTGGTACTGTTTCTGCGGCTATAGAAGCTGCAATTTACGGCATTCCTGCTATTGCAGTTTCCCTTGCAGAAACCGCTGATATTGAAGATAGGCGTATATATAAATTTTTGGAGAATTTAATAGAAAAAGTTTTAGAAAAAGGATTACCTAAAAACACATTATTGAATGTAAATATACCCGATTTTAAGAAGGGAATAAAGGGCGTAAAAGCTACAATACTCGGCAAGAGAATCTATATTGAGACTTTTCAAAAAAATTATGACCCAAGAGGGAAAGAGTACTATTGGATGGCAGGGAAAATTTCGGAAATAGAAAAGGATGAAAGGACAGACATTGTTTCTGTAAAAGAAGGTTATATTTCTATTACTCCAATTCATTTTGATTTAACAGAGTACAACATGATAAACATCTTAAACTCCTGGGATATAAAAATAGAGTAAATATTTGTAACATTCTATATGATGCAAGAATTGTATCAAAAATATTCATGACATTTATTATTCATTTTA